>Ga0114918_10000247_pt1 | contig 45099 bp, 60 predicted proteins | sample LantaG_FD_87015 | JGI IMG/M metagenome (GOLD analysis project Ga0114918, IMG submission 87015) | Deep subsurface microbial communities from Baltic Sea to uncover new lineages of life (NeLLi) - Landsort_02402 metaG | ecosystem: Environmental > Aquatic > Marine > Oceanic > Sediment | place... | reverse complement strand
TTTCTTCTATGAGTAAGAAGTACTCCGTTTGCATATGGCTTATTGTGTGCAAACTTCCCAAATTCTTTGTATTTATATGGGTCGATATTACTGCCGTACTTGCACACCAACTGCTCAAATTCGGCCATGTTGCCCTTTTTTTGACTCCTAATATTTATTTGGTATCCTTCCATATAAATGATATCCTTATCAACTAACTTCCCTTTATTCAATATTATTTCTAACTGATCGTTTGAAATGAAATCACAGTGCAAATAAGTTACCCACTCGGTGCGAGCCAAATACAGTCCAAGGTTAAGTTGTATGCCGGTATCATATGATGGGTATGTTTTCTCATCCTTGGGCAAATTCATACAGTAAACGTCTATGAAATCGTACTTAAGCACCTCAGGGTTGGGTTTGTCAGTCCACTCTATAAATATAAAATTAACTTTATCGCGGATAGTCTGTCTACCAAGACATTCAAGGGCGAGCAGATTTTCTCGGTAGCTGGCGTCCCATAATATAATTGAATATTCTTTATCGTTAATTAGAGGCTGTATGCCAGGAGCACCATCGACTAACTCAGTGTCAGTTCTCCACGACCATAGCTGTGACTCATTCATAATTGTCCTTATGTTCGTCGTAGATTTGCAAGCGATCAACCACCCGCCAATAGAAGATAATTTAGGGGCGAAAAAGGATAAATCATATGAGCATGCAGTACTTAATTGCGTCATATCCGAAATCTGGAAACCATTACGTTCGCTATCTCGTGGAATGGTTAACAAAGAACCCAACACACGGTACGGGAGATTTAGCATGGATGCACAAATTTGATAAACCAATCTTTGTTAGACTGCATAATGAAGGGCATTACATTGGCGGAAGTTATAGGCCAGAAAATGCCATAGCAGTCAAGAGACACAATATCAACCAAATTATTTTGGATGAAAAGATCAAAAAATTAAAGATGATCTTAATAGTTAGGAATTACAAGGAAGTAATGGTTAGATTTGCTGGTGGTTTTAGGCGAAAACCACCAAAACTTAGCGATAAACAAACAAGGCATTTGTCATGGTACGCTGGATTAATAGAACTATTTGAATACTTGATTCAGCCAAAATTGTTGTTATACTACGAGGATTTAATAACTACGCCGTCGCGCAGTATACGCATATTGTCTGATTTCTTAGGAAATGATACAGTAAATGATCCAACAGGACTTATAAAAAATCACAAGTATCACAAACAGCAATCATTAGTAGCTTGTGGTGATCAAATAACTAAGGGGAATGCCACTATTTATCATAGCAAAATATTAACCAAAACGTGGAAAAAATTATTGGATGGTTATCTCAGCGATAGGCATGCTTATATTTATGGCAAATATTTAATGCGATATCATACACTGTAGCCTAATTTCTTTAACACAGCTTTAACGTTACTTCTTAAAGGATAGTTTATTTCGATTTTAATTATGTCAGATCTACCGTTAAGTTGCTTGAACAACATTGGATATATTCCGTAAGTATTAAATCGGTTTGTCACCAAACAAGAATAAACAACATCTATACTTGGATATTTATTTCCTTTACCCACAAGACACCGAATGTGTTGTTTGCCGATAATCTCCATTATACTACTAGCAATCGCGGTGCTACGCACCGCATAAGCGTGTGTTGTTAAACACCCATATAATCTTAAAATATTTGGCGATATCAAACTCGGTGAGTGTTCAGATGGCTTGAACGTATGTGGATCCACATTGTAACCCAAATACACTATCTCCCAGTCGTTTGGTAGCTGTCGTAACGATTTGTTCCAAATTAATTTCCAGTCATCATAAAGTTCGGCATCGTCTTCTAACACAAGGGCTTTACCGTTTTTGCTTGCTATTATCTTGTCCAAAACTTTGAGATGTGACAGGTAACAGCCTTTTCCACCGTCATCATGTTTTACTGCCGATATGCGCTCCCAATTTGTAATAGACATAGTTTTTATCGTGTTTTGAATATGTCGCCATCGGTCTTTTCTTGTATCTAGGTTAATCACATATGCCTTATCAAAATAATTAAACATTGGCCCACTCCCACGATTCAACGTACTTCAGTAGTTGTTCTCTACTCATTTTAGAAACCTTATCACACTCTGTTTGGTTGTTTTTATAATGTGGATTGTGAATACTTGAGTTTACTGGTCTTGGGTGTTCTAAATAGTAAAGGTCGGCATCTATTCTGGCTATTGTAAATCCAAATTTGCACCAACGGCTGTATCTTTCGACATCTTCACAGCCCCACGAAACACAACGTTCGTTTTCCATGCCAGAAAGCATGTAGGACTCTCGATTGCAGAATACTGATCCGCCCAGTGACAACCTAGTTATTAAGCCGCTATTTTTATAAATCTTATCAAACTCACTTATGTGCCTATATCTAATATAAGGGTAGCAAACATCTAGCCCGGCAAGAACAACAGCCGTTGCTTTTTGTAGCACAGCTTGGTGGATAAAAACATCGGCGTCGTGTATTACTACTACTGGTGTATTTGCACTTCTAGTCATAAGATTGAGTAATTTCGTTCTGTGAAACGTGTTTTTTGCGATTGGCACAAAACTATACTCAATATCATTCACATACTGCCTCATAAACTTGCAGTTTGGCAACTTTGGCTCTGTATCGCTTTCTATGACCTTAATAACACATTTTAGTGATTGTGTTAAGTGTCGTAGTTGATGCTTGATATTTATACGTCGTTGATCCGAGTCCAGCATTATTGGGATCATAAACGTTGTATTTGTAAGATCGATCATTACTTAGTTGTCTTTTTTATTGGAATAGCCTTAACTCCTCTATGTGGGGCTACATCTGGGCGTAGATAGTGCCCAATAGTGACTTTAGCCAAATTAGTTTCCTTATGTACGACACTGTTATAGGTATTGTCTAACATTTGTAACTTCAGACCAGAGTTGTTGCATCTAAACAGATGCAACAACGAAACCTCATCTGGCTCGGATGGTTTGGTTTTCTGTCTCCACAATCTAACAAAATCCATCGATTTCTTTTTTGCAGAGAAGTATAAGGTACCTGTCAACCAGTGTCCTGAAACACTGCAAATAGCCATATCAAACTTGGCGTTCTCAAAAACCGACGGATATTTAAACACTTCGCCGTCAATATCAATCCAGAGTACTGGATGATTCATTGTTTCAAGCACTTGCAATATGAGAGTTTGCTTAAGAGCGCAATTTTTGGCCCAGCTACCGGCGTGTTTAAGTGGAAATATAATGTGCGCCAAATCATGTTTTAATAATGATTTACTTAGACGATGTGAAGCGCGTTTGTAGTAGTCACCTAAATGGCTACTAATAGTATATCCAGATACTACTATCGGAAAATCTGGAGACACGCAGATATTTGGAAGTGTCATTGGTTCTCCTGCAGTCTTATTATATTTTATTTACTGCAGTAATAACCAAGACCTAGTCATGAAACTCGCAACGTGCCGAGAGAATATAACCAATTGCAGCTTCAATTTCTGATTTGGCTTCCGACTCGAGCAATGACATGAATGCTACAGTGACTGCCTCAAATTTTTGCAGCGGCTCTAGCTGATGCTCCTCGGGCAGGTCCAGAATAACCTGCTGCAATTCTTCCAGACAATGTTTGAGATATTGCATTGTTCATCCTTGAACTATTATTCTGGCTTCAACTTTTTTCCGTGAATAGCGTCGAAGACTTCGCGCCGATGGACCGGGACTTCTTTTGGTGCTTCTATTCCAAGACGTACCTTATCCCCTCTGATCTCCACTATAACGATCGTGATGTCGTCGTTGATGACAATACTCTCGTTTTTCTTCCTGCTTAGAACTAACAACTGTAACCTCCTTGTATTGTGTGGCCAGACTACCGTTTTTTGTAGCCAGCTTTAATAAGTTGTTTCCTAATGTCGTCGATTTCGCCATTTACTTGGTAGCCGACAAGCTTTTCTTTGTGTTTACCTTCGACGGCTTCGATGTTGTCCCTAAACGAGTTGAGTTGAAGCTCGTCGTTCGGGTCTTTCATCTTTTTCTTGCCGAGTGTTCCGTCATACGTGTTGAAGCATAGCTTCCGCAACGGGTTTTCGGCAACCAGCACGTGGGCCTGAACATCAATTTTAGCGTGGTCGAATTTGAGTTGCAGCTTTGTCCACAATTCAGTGCCAAATTTGACAATATCATCTAGGTCGACTACTGGCGGTTGACTGTTTTCCTTACTCATTTTTTGCTTCCTTTGTGCTGGAGCCCGTTTTGGTTGTTTCTTAGTTGTTAGTTTCGGTTTTGTTTCATGTGTCACAATTGGAAATTGCCCGTGGGTGGGGCACGTGACATGGTTTTTTATAACTTCTAGTTGCGTAGCACATTTAGGACAAAACCCAACATACTTACCACTATGAAAGATTGCCGGAGCCTTACCAAGTGCATCCCCTGGTAATATTCGCTCTTTATGCGCCTTTACTCTCGTCCCGTCAGAACTTTCCAGCATAACGTGATTTCTACGATCTGCTGGTTCTATAACTTCAAATGTTTCTTGCGAAACGAGACCGTCAAGTGATAATAATCTAACTGGCATCGTGTAGGTTCCTTACTACTTGGAGTTGGCTATAAAATCCATTATCCAGTCTTGCACCGATTTTTCAAATACGTGGCATTATTGTATTCGCATCGCTTTTCGAAGTGCCGTATCAAATCTTTCTGATCGTACAAGATCATGTTTCTCTATGTCGGTAATTTTTTGGATGGCTGCTTGTATGGTGTCCTCTAGTTGTGCTTTTTTTATGGGGCTTAACTCACCAATAGACAACAATTCGAGTATATAACATGTTCTATTGTAAGTTCCTACTTTATCAACCACAACAAATGTCGGCGAATAACCAGGATACGGAGTACTACTCATGTCGAAACCAGAAGAAATAGACCTAACGCCGCCGCCCGAAATGTTTGTGCAACCAGATCGCGAAATTATCACGCCTTCGGCTTTTGAGGACGACGACCATTTCCACCCGTTTGATCTTGAGGATTATGGGGGTCTGGTTTCAAATACTGATCCGCCACAGCGGCAATAACCTCTCTGATAGAATAGCATTCTGATTTTCCTTGTGTGAATGTCGGTAGGTCGGGATCGATGGTCAGATACTCAGTGTTTGGGTCGACCAGCATAATACATTGTAGTATATTGATAACCACCGCTGGTTCTGTGGACAATAATGCCTGCAATTTCAAATCGTAGTGCTTTTCATAATAAACGCGATATTCTTCGGCAAGCTCCGCGTCCATAAACACCGGAATCATAGACCTTTCGCGCTCGTCGGCTACAGAGAACAACCGTTCTTCATCATAACCGAGGAATATAATTGGTAGGCAGAGTTTCATCCGTAAAAATCCGTAAGGTACTCGCTGTGGAGATGTCCCTCCGTGAGTTTGCGGTACCAGAGACATCGCCCCACAGCACAATTATAGCACGGGCGACCCCGTGCGTCAAGGTCGGTTCATAAGCACAAATATATACTATGCCGGAGAATGCTAATGAGATTATCTGAACTGAATTTAGAAATACATCCAGATATTGATGATGCAATCCTTCTCACGGAGGGGATACTGGGTGATCTATTCCGTGCCGGTACATCAAGATTATATGCATCTATGATTAGAAACAAGGACCTCGAAAGGATGAGCCCAAGAATCCAAAAACTTATCAAAACCGCGAAGGACGCTCCATATTCGTTGTTAGATAATGATTCAGAGGAATGGTGGCAGAATGTATTTTCTGCCTTTGGCGTAGATGACGAGTCGATATCGAAACCGATATTCAAAAGGGTGACTGATAAAATAGAATCAAGAATCGACAGGACCGAAGAATCTGCGGAGCGTCGATTAGAAGAATTGGAGGGGAAGAAGGGAAAGAGACGCCAGAAACTCAAACGACGAACTAGACTTGAAGACTTGTATTATTTGCGGTCGCTCGACGCTACTATCGTGGAAGCTGGTTTTGGAGATATTATGGCTGGTGCGATGGATATGATGTCTCCAAAAACTAGGGCAAAACTTGGGGCTAAACTTGCGAGGTCGTCTAATAATTTAAAAATAGCTGCACTAGCAGTAAAATTTATTGAGAGTGAACTCGATTATGTTCAGCGCGAGAAACGTCAAAGGACCAAACGTCTAAGGGACAAAAAACCAGTTGAGGCCGAAATAGTTGATGAACCAAATAACGAAGATGACGAAGATAATGATAGCATAATCGATCTTGGCGAATTCTAAAGAGATAGAACATGATTCTTCCAACCGCAATAGCTTTTGGTGTTGGTTTTGTTGGCTCACATATATCTAGAGATCATCTCACTATAAACCAGACTACAGTCGTCAGTGAGAAGAAGTGGATGGCTGGCACAAAGAAAGCCATTAAACACAGAGGGACAGAAGGTATCTGCACAGGTAAGAATAAAGGCCGAAAAGGCGGGCCGTGCCCAGTAGGCTCACAGCAATATACACTGGCTCAGACGTTTAAGAAATCGGCTGAGAAGGGTGGAAAGTCTAAATAAGCTCGCCCAGCACTTTCTTATGGACAGGATTCTTTGTCCACTTCAAGAATTTCAACATGACCGACCTGAGATCAGAGTCTCTATATTCTTTCAAGAAGTGCGATGTCATGTTGCGATGCAGATACCGTAAACGTTCTATGTTGTTTTCTTTTAGTGTATTTACCTGTCGGTGATATCGTGTGACTCTATAATCAGTGCCGTTATAGGTTATGATCAGGTAGATTGTAACGTAGTGTGTTTGGCCATCATAAACACCACATAACTTAGCCGCAATACCTGGAGCTTTACTGCCAAGTGCTACAGGTTCGTCTAACCACACATATCTTGTATCTTGGAATGTTTCAGCCACAGATTACTCTATTTGTAGCCTGCTTGATGATGTTGTCGGCTGTTACTCGTGGCACACCTTCTACTATTGACACCCAAGCATCGTCGTCTTTAATTTGTATTGCGTATTGCCCAGTGTTTACGTTCTGACCTGGCATCGGTACCATACGGACGTTCTCGGCACCTACTTCCTTGATCTTTTTGAACGCCTCGTTTAGATTGATTGGCATGCTACCCTCCGAGTCTATTAAATAACCTATCACAAACTTGCAGGGCGTTTAAAAAGACACCCTGCTTCGTTATAATACTACCATATCTTCTGCCCATACCGGGCTCTAGGCAGTACCACCCATTAAAGTTTGAGTTCGTGGCATCAGAGATGGTGAGATCTAATTTGGCATCGCCGTGCCCTGGCGGGCGGGGCGATTTACCTATCTGAAAATCGTGTATGTCTATGTGCGATACGCGAGATTTTAGTAGCGACCAATATTTTGTGAACGGATCGATCCTTTTGTGCATCACGAGTGCTGCCGGGTCGTAGATGATTGACCATCTTTTATGCTGCTTCAGTAGCGTAGCAATCGCTGCTGGTTCTGATACTGGTAGGTTCCACGACAACTCAATGGTTGGCACAACATCGGCCTCAAGACACATAGTTGCAACATCGGCCATCCATGCGTTGAGCAACTTCATATCATGTCTCTCGTTGACCAGACTACCAAGACACACCTTAATTGCGTTGCACTTAAAGAAATTGCAAATATGTAGTGTTTGTTCCAATTTTACAAATTGTCCACCCATAGTGTCTAATGGGCAGTTTTCGCCGATATCTGTGATAAGCAATATCGGTTTAATTTTGTGGGCTGCCAATATTTCCGATAACCTAACACAGGCAGTATCAGCCATGTCCATAACCGGACGTGACCACGCCCTACGCAAGCAGACATTCTGGATATTATTCTCTGACAAGCAATGACATGCTTTTGATGGGTCGTCGTCTACTTCGTCCAGATAGACAGCGAATTTAATGTCTGAGCGGTTCATTTATCGTTATTTATCGCCATTTGGATGAAATCGTCTGTTCTAGCGCCGGTACCAAGGAACGCCAGTTGTGCGTCTCCAAGTACCGGTTCTAGGTTGTTTTTGTACCATCCGATTAGTCGACCACTGAGGTCAGAAGCATGTATCCCATTCATACGTCGACCAGCAATACCGTTATCGACATAATTGGCAAAGTTTATCGATAAGTAAATTGGGTGGCCGGTTCGATTGTGTCTGATTGATTGCTCGACATTTTTCTTACTGAACGTGAATACACGTCGCGGCAATTTGGTGACACTGGTAATTTCTATAATGTTGGTTGGAGAACTACTCGACCTCGTCACCTCTTCCCAACTTGTTTCTTTTTGGTCCGAGTATCCCGGCCCTGAGCTACCCTCATATCTATCGTATTTATAGCCGAATTCGTCGAAAAGTTGTATTTCGTTCCAGGTCAGGTGGGTTCCGACATCTATTTTGCGCTCGAAGCCGTCGCCGGATGACTGTTGTGCGGCAATGGCTGTTTTTGAAATATATTTGTAGTTGCTGATACGGATTGGGTATGTTCTATAGTTCAGAACCACTTTTCCAGCGTACATTGGTGGCACCATCAGGTCATCTAATCCGGCTGCTACCGTGCAATTGCGTGATGTACAGTATGGATACATCTCCGGTATTAGATAACTTAATTGGAAGCCCTGGGCTATCTCGAGCATACCAGCCTGACCAGCATCTAGCCTGTCCATGATTTCGGTTGCGGTGTCACAGATGCATTCCTTGAGTTCTGGGATATCCCTTGCCAGCAACGTGTCTGACCTACGTAATCTGCGACGTGCAGTACATGCGCCCACACCATGGCACGTGCTGCCTTTTTTCATCGTGCCTTCGCTGCCTTTGACCGGGTTACCGTCTAAGTCGGTTTCGCCACGTTCGAACGAACTGTCTTGATCCTGTAGGATAGCGCATACTGGACTGATGCCGACTTTTCGGAGGTCGATATTGCTTTCTTCGACTTCTCGGAAGAATGCTGGTAGCTCGATGATTGATCCTGGACCGACATATAATTTTTCGTATTTGTCCAAGTACGAGCAGCTATTGAATGTCTGGTAGAAGTAACTGTTGCCGTCATCATTACGAACCCAATGGCCAGCTTGCGGTGCAAATGTGTTACAAGCAAATTGCCAGTTGTCGGCGTGCTCTGCGATAAATGCCCCCAGTTTGCCTTTACCGGAACTTCCGGCCCCGCCGTCCATAATTGTTGTCAGTTTACCCTTATCGAACAGAAAGGATGTGTTGAACATAGTATTTCTCCTTGTCTTGTGGTTTATGATGAAATACGCTTCGGTTGTTAAATATACTATATGCGATTATCAGAAATGTACGACCGCGATGAACTACTACGAAGAATAGTAAATCGGGTGACTGGTGGTATCACCCATTATGAATACGGGATTTGTGCTGCGCTGGCATATGAACTAACAAGGGCGTTTCTGTCGAATGATATAGATGATTTTGTTGTAAGGGAGGGGTGGGTCGACGAAGGCGACCAGATACCGTCAGCACATACCTGGATTGAAATGTCAGATGGCAGAGAAATAGATCCGTCATTTCCAAAAGTCTTTGGTAGTGAAGCAACTAAAACAGCAGACATACAAGCAACATTCAGACCTAGAGAGTTTCTAGAGTACGCCGAAGAGGATCTTGGATTAGGCTAACTTCTGAGCAGTGCTGCTGTACCGATGTCGTAACCATCGTTGGCCCATATACCAAATTGTGCTTGTGCTTCATTTGGTTCTCCAAGCACAATTTTTATAGCATCTGGTAGTGGCATAATTTCAATAATTGCGTCTAACATTGCGTTAGGTAATCGTTTTGTATGCATTGCAGCTACGAGATTTGTTTGCTGAAGTTTTCGCTTTATTTCTGCTGCGATCAGAATTTTTCGCAAATCGCAAGCTAATAGTGTCATGGCTTGTGATATCTTGAGTTTCTGCGCAAGAAGCCATGCGTCTGATTTAATCAACAAATCAGCGTCGTCGCCAAGTTCAGAAATGATGTCAAGTTGGTTCATCTTCTAGAGACTGCAGCCAATGTTCTGGAATCCAAATCAATCGTCCAAAAAGTTCAATACGATAAAAACGCTTTGCTAATAGTTCATATGGTTCTATTAGTTCTTCACCACTAACTTCTCCGCTGGTCACTTCTTCAACAGTAAAGATTGTGGGCACAACAGCACCACATTCCTTACAGTCGCGAATAATAGCTACTTCGTTGTGCCACACGTGCTCTCTATTATTGATCTTTACCAGAGAACCGTTGGCTAGTCTATCATCGCTCATTAAGTAGCTTATTCATCTTTTCTGGCTGCTGGGATAATTCCTTAATTATTGACTGTGCCTGCTTCAGGCTGACGCCATATCTATTGACTTTACAGCAAGCCAGAGCCTTAACAGAATTTATATTCCCACTGAGTTTTATTGGTCTCGCCGTATGCTCGCGTATGAAATCCACTAGTTCAGAATTGGCCTGTGGATTCGCTTTGGTCTGTTGTACTCGTGTGCTACAATCCGTTCTTATTATGTCTGGCGCTGGAATCTGAGACAATATGTCGCAATACATTGCGATCGTTGCACGATCACGAATCGTGGCTCCCAGTACTAATCTAATTTCTACTGCTTCTGGTAACTGGTCGCGTATAAAATTTGTCAGTGTTAGTATTTCTTGTTTGGCCTCAGATGCACTCTTGGTCGGACTTAGAAAAATCTCAAACCCATTCTGTGACAATGCCGAAATACTCATGTTCTGCAATTTCCGAATGCCACGAGTTTCGCCTTTAGGCCAATCTATTGGTGTATAGATGGCGCATCTCGCTTGTCTTCGTGCTCTAACGACGTCAGCTTCTAATGCTAGGTCCGGATGCACAACAATTGCTGGCATTGCATGTCTATGTGCAAGCTCTATAGCTTCTTCAAGTTCTGTTGCTTGCATAACATCGATTTCTAGTTTTCTCGTTATTGCATGTATCATTGATTACCTCACATAATTATTTTGCTATATGAGTTTAAATACGGTAAGAGATAGGAAAAGTAGCTTGGTGCAGCAACTATTTGTCGCTGACATTACCTTGTTGTGTGTGACCAGCAATTGGTTTTTGTATCATAAAGCCCTTTCCCATTGCGGCTTGATTATATGGTGTTCCGCCACCATGGGGGCCTTTAGTAGTAGTCTGCTTAGTGCTGTCAGGAGGTATTACTGGTTTCTTCGGCATGTCAGATGAATCGGCCATAGTCTATTCTCCTTATATATTATTTTTGCAGGATTCAAAAATATCAAATGAGACATATAATACTTACCTACACGATGCTATTGTGTACATTTGCTGCCGCCGAGCCAATGGACCAATGGTCTGAGTATGTATCGAACCCAGTCTACGAAGTGGTGCCGTCTAGAGCATACTATCCGAGTATCCTAAAAGAGTCTGGGTTATACACGATGTGGTCTGATAGTGGCAGCGGCTTGCAGGTCGCTACGTCGTCTGATGGAATCTCATGGACAACTGCTGGGATCGCAACCGGCCTGAGTAATGTGGCACATAGTATCGTTGAAAAAGTTGGGTCGAGTTACCGTATTTGGTATTGGGACACATCGCAACTATACGATATTAATGCGATGCGAACTGCTACTAGTGCAAACAGTATCAACTGGTCGAATGACCAAGCAATTACGCAAGTCGATGGTTCTATTATTACTGGTGTTAGTGGTGATTGGAATAGAGGATCATATGGTCCGGCCGACATTTGTTATAATTCCGCTGGGTCTGCAACTATTACTGCGCCAGTTGATGAAGCGTCGGTTTGGGCCAACAAGTTTGTTATGTACTACGATGGCACGACTGGTAGTAATGAGTCGTTAGGTTTAGCCGTATCGAATGATGGTATCAACTGGCAAGGTTATGATAATGGCAACGATGCGGTATTTGCCGGGACTGGTATGTCGAGCGATTGGGACGAAGAATACGTCAGCAGGGCAACCGTCCTTGTGTTTGGTGCGGACGATTATAGAATGTGGTATTCTGGCGGCAACGGTGTAATGAATCATGGCATTGGATTTGCTACGTCTCTTGATGGGATAAATTGGACGAGAGACACCGACCCGATTTTCCATATCGACGACAATGAATCTTGGCGTGATGTGAGGACATATACGCCAATGGTAGTTGACGATTATATGTGGTTTAGCGGCAGAGACTCAAACGGCAGTTACACTATAGGTCTTGCATATGCTGTGCCGGAACCGTCAACTCTTGGTTTAGTGTTTATTGCTCTTGTGCTTTATCTATCATATCGACCATTGCATCGATCACCATGACTCATTTGAAAAATCGCACTCGATAAGTACAACCCGGCTTTCCTTTTGCTTCGGCGTCTGCCACTACGGTGCCGCCCACTACACAGGTAGAGCATTTGGGACCACGGATACCACAAAAACTGCCTGCCATGGCCAAGAGAAGTTAACGAAGGATCGGGTGCGGCCGGTTCCGTGACTCATACTCTTGTAGTGAGCCATCCATTTTGCACGGATCTCTGCCATATCTTGCAAAGACAGCGTGTTGTTGTAGAATCTTTTTTCCGTGTCGATTTTCTGCGTCAAACTGAAGCACCGTCCGGTCTTGGTGTCGAAACATAAAGATAGTGTCCCAATCGGGCGATGTGGCGTGATCGTTATTAGGATATATATTATATAGCCGCGCCCGACGATTGCTTCTTTTAGATAATCGGTCAGGGTCGTGAGCAGCTTACTCTGACTTATAGTCCGTCCTTGATATAGCGAGATAGGGTTCGTCTTATAGTGTAGTAGGTACTAAGCTTTAATGCCTAGCGATTCTAACACATGCTGTTTGGCGTCATCTTCATCAGCAGCCCTATAGATAGACTTCAGATAGTGGAAGCTGGTCGGGATTTTCGGGTGCTCCTCGTCGAGCAGCGTGATAGGTGCTGACCATTCTAGCTGTTGTGTGCCAGGTAATACTGGAGGCCGTTGCAGATAGTGCATCATAAAAAAAGCACCAAATTCGACATGCGTGCCTTTGCCACCCGGTAGCAACACTAGGACGTGTTTGGCGTCCATAACACCAAGCATTTCGCCCATAGCTTTACCGTGCAATGCATCCCTACTCCAATCAGGATCTTCGTCTGATGTGCCAGCGAATATCTCTTTAGCCCATTTAGTCCAATTGTATGTGATTGTGATTTTGTTGGCCTCGAAGAATCTGATGAAGTGGTCAACACGTTCCCAATTCGACAACGTCGATGCTATATAAATGCGATGTGCTGGATCACCCAATGTCCGGTCTTTCCAATGCTCCATATCCGGCATCTTTAATCTCCTGTAATATGGTGGCCGCTGCTTTTTTATGATCTATTTTGCGAAACTTATCCGCGAATTCATATTTTAAATACGATGAACAGAACGTAAATCGTGCTCTTATCGGATCTGACAAATTCCTAGATGCGAAATTATAAAATTTGGCTTCGTTGTCGAATCGTTTCGCTCTGTGCTCCGGCCGGACGTCCGGGTTTATACCATAATAATGCATCATTTCTTTGCCATCAATCCTGACGGCACACATATCGACGCCAACTATATAAATATGATCATAATCAAGCCACAGAGCAACTTGCATTGCTGCATAGACGCTTGACCTGCCAACGTTGAAGCCTTTCAACAAATCCCTGCTAAAACCTTCGCCGCCCAAATTTTTTATCTGAATCGAGTTTGATCTCGATTCTATGGCGGTTGTGTTGAAAACAGTTCCCCCATACTGTTCCCAGGTATCTCTATTCCGTTTTAGTTGGCTACCATCACAAAACAACCAATGTCGTGTCGGCCAAACTCGATTGTCTGGTTTGTTAATCGACATCATATCGATTTTTGGATTTGACTTAAGCTTGGCCAATTCGATTTCAAGAATACTTGGTCCATTACCGATTATTATAAGAACTTTACCTTTTCCGGCACCACGTACTTCTTGTAGTCTTCTTTTTGATGCTGGTGATATGTCTCTACTAACATGACGTATGATTGGTTGTTTGCGCTTGCGCACCCGATTGCTGAGGCTATTCTGCGCTTTCCCAGCTACCAACGTCTTGATTTGTTTTAGGGATACCGTTTTTTGCGGTTTATTGATAACGGCTGTTCTTGGCCTAGCAACATTTCGTATCTGCTTAAGAACAGATGGGTCCGGTCGTAGAACAGTGCGCACGGCCCTTGGGATATTAATCCTCCTATTGACCTTATGAACTGCTGGGCGTGCTCGCAGATTTGGCATAATATGCTCTTTGATCTGTCATATCTTTGAGCTATTCTGTTGCGCCCATCACATTTCTAAGCGCATCTATTTTGCGTGCAAATGTGTCTTTTGTGCTATGCAAATGCGGGTGGTCGGTTATAAATTCTAATTCGTCGTTTCTGATTATGTCGCGCATTTCTAAGATGTTCAAGAATTCTCTGACGTTGTCTCCGAAGACAGATATTATCTTATGTTCATCTATTTGAATCTCCACGTCGTTTTCGTGGTCATAAATCGCAAGCCCGAAGTATCCGTCGTGTTGCAGCACATCATCATATTCCTGTAATATGCTGAGAAATACTGGTGTGTCGATGTTTTCGCGAATCGATTCGGTTGGTAATTCCTTGCCGTGACTAGATAAAACAACTATATTCAATTCGGGTGCTAGCAGGTCTAGCATCTCGTAGAAGACATCTAATAACTGTTCGCTTGATATCGATACGCGGAACGCATTAGAGCCATCTTCCGTTTTATAAACATGGTATCCTTCTGTCGGAATAAATCCCGGCGATGGTGTCAACCCATCTGTGAGGGTAAATTTACCATATCGTCGTTGCGACAGGTACTTATCAAATTCTTCTTCGGTCAGATTCTCAAACCCTGTTTGCATAATAATTACTCTTCTCAATCAACTTTCGCAAAACCGATATTGACGCGGGAGCCACAATCTGTTCTAATTTCGTGAGCGTCATCGTGCACAAGTCCACGTCGCTTTGCTTCAGGAAAGAAGCCGCGAGCGCATTTTCCGAGGTAAGACGTTAGGTTTTGTGACTGACGAGTATTACGGCTTAGAACACTACACATACAACGATGGATAGTTGTAGTCAACAGGTTGAAGACCGGCGCTCTGCCTGGTACGTAACCAAGCTTGCCCCTTTGCAGTTTGTTTATGACTTGCAAAAAGGCATCTTGTGTCAAGTCATGTCGTGCGCATTCGCAGTTGAGGCAAAATTTCATCGATATGCCTTTGCATATCTTACCTATATCCTCAAGGACTGCTTGCCAAGACTCTACTGTTGGTCTATCAAAGTAATAACCACTCTTTTCAAGATCTTCGCTGTCGCTGTTGGGAAGGCCGAACTTATCTATTTGCTCACACATTGGAATCAACAAGGCTGGTTTGCCTTTGACGATTCTACCACTCTCACTTGTGAGCCGTACGCGCTTTTCAAGCGCAATGCAGTGCAGTCGTCGCGGATAGGTAGGATCTGGCAAATCCTTATCTTCCGTCTTACCAACTACTTTTGTCCACAGGAGACCATTTATCCGGTATATTTCGAGAGCCGGTACGGACGAGGCAACTATCCACCGGAACCAATTGTGCTCCAGCTTAACGGAGTCGCAATACTTAGCCATTGTTTTGGTCCTTCGGGTCCTAAGCAATCTTACCACTCAAGACCTTTTAATACATGGAGGATGCCATGACTAAGGTTCGGCAACTACCTGAAGTGTTTCTTAGAGGATCTCTGGCGAACGAGACTATGAAGAGCCTTACTGAGGATCAACGTCTTCGGGTCGATCAGTTATCAATCGAAATAGCCAATTATCCCTGCCTGGCTGGCCACAAACACGAATTTGTTTTCAGGCTACGGACAACTATAGCTTGTGATTACAACGACGACAACACGTTCGCCCAAGAGGAGTTTAATATAGCTATCTGGCGTGCCGTTGTACATCTGCTGTATCATAGGGATTATACTTACAAATGTAAACGTTGTAAGAAAGGCAGCTATACTTCGCAAACAGGTAAAAATATCTCCTTTAACAGGCGATATGAAATTTGCCCGGCTTGCGGCTATTGTGAAGTTGAATTTTCTGGATCAAGCGAGTTAGAAGAAGGCACATTTGTCGACTTCGATGTATTCCAGGAAATTTCAGAATCATTCCGCGAACGCTCCGATGAGCCGCCGCTGTCTAGATCATGTATCAAATCCATTCCAGGTAAACCAAAGGTTGTCGAACCCGAAAAAATGTTGAAGGACACTCAACAAGTCAGCAAATACTTCAGTACGTGGGTCTGGAACTATTTCCGTCAGATCTTGTTGGAAAACAAGATCACTTATCATGACAAAAAAAGTGTTCCTGTATCTGGAACTGCCGACGTTGTTCTGGCAGAGGTTATTACGAATCTTTTCGGGCAAAATCGGATCGAGTTCCATTATTCCCCCGAGGAAATCGGTGCTGATGGGCACGAGATAACGTGTTATCCGCTCACAGCACCGCCAACAGCGACTATCAAACTGACATCGGTTTTGGATTCGTTGAATTCAGACCGGCGTCTCCGTATTATAAAGGCACGTCTTAGTAGTTGTTATGAAAGAAAACTTCTGGGGATTGGTATCTCTCTTATCATGACCCCACTCAAAGTTGCTATCTGCACCAAAGCACACAAGGTGCCGTTTGTCAAATCGGAAATCACAGTAAACAGAGAGGTGCAAGTCGTCAATAACGTTATGGGCAACAAACGGACAGACGACAACGACGTCCTCGATACCACCAAACAATTGGAGCAACCAGCCATGTATCCTGACAAAGGAACTCCGGCAGTTGATTCTTTCGATTCCCTACACATACTTAGGGATAATTTGCCAGATATGGCTCAAAAGGTTTTTGACCTTATAACCAACGGTAGTGTTGGCGATATCGACGGTACTTATGCCGATTTTGCCGAACGGTACCCTGAGTCGACACAGGTAAATCACGGCATACCAAGGCAGAATAGAATGGCCGAATTCCTCTGCTGCACGCCGAAGGATATAAAACGCTGTCAAGAATCCATTAGAACTCAGATGATGGCTATGAGCTATGTTCCTGGTTAGGCGGTAGCTCAGATAAAAAGGCAGAAACGCCATGCTCGACGTGAGAGTAATTATTTTCACCCGGCAGCTTGCTGTTTTTCATCCGCTATAATTGGTTGGGACAACGCCTTGGGCTTAACTACCGATTGAGTCGAGGTCGGCCGTTCTAGTGTGCTACGTCAATAATGTGCACGTAGACATCGTCGCCATACACACTACCAATTAGGCGTTCGCCTTTGTAATCATCTGGTATGGTAGCTAAGACTTCCAACGTTTCTTGAGCATAATCGGGTGGTGTTTCGATATTCAGTTCACCTTCATAATGAATGGTCGCAACCTGCCTGACTTCCAAGCCGTTTCGCTCCAGTACATCCTGAGCGGCGTCTATATAATATCTGGATGGTGATCCAATACCAGAATCTTCTTGGTACTGGACAACGACCAACCACCAAACTGGTGACAGAAACTGATCCTCGTCTTCTAGCGGGCCAGATAGGATACCGTCAAGCCTGGACTCAAAGTCACCCATTTAACAATCTCCAAGTGCTATACGCTATTTTTCTCTTAGCTTTCTCCACTTTAATAATGTCTCAGGTTCAACATCGCCAAAATCAAGCTTATTACCATCCCACTCTACTGACGGTAGATACCCAACATAAACCTGAACATCGGCATCGACATTGTCAGATATTATTCCGGCACGATGCGGTAATGCTACAGCCTGCATCTCACTTGCACCGATCGAGTCAAGCGTCTTATAAAACTCACGCTTATATAGATGGTCGTTGGATACATGAACAAGAAAATCTCCATGATTGCATTTTCCAGCAATTACTGCGCAATTTCGCACACCACCAGTATAAAGTGGCGGTGTTCCAACCACCATTTGATTCATTGTAGCAAATCGTGGGTCGTCATTACCAATCAATCCAACTACACGGTTTTTTTCTATGTAAATTTTCATGTCTTTACTCCGCCAGAATAGAACCGGTATCATGACCACCTGCACCAACTACGTGCCATATCCAGAACGTGTGAAGAAAGTATGCGCCATGTTAGCACCGCCGACTTGCGGCCGACGCATGTTTAGTGGCATGATTCGTGGCGACAGATTGATATAACCGCCCGTATGGGACTCGAATATCCTAGTAACGAAGGTGACTATTCTTTTTGGCGTGGTCTGATGTGTCGCCGAATGATCTTCAGCAATAACAGAACCGCGTTGTAATTGTAGTGCCAATTGCTTCAGCCCAGCATGGTATGTCTCGCCAAGATAAATCCGTTGACTTCCGAGTATGAACAGATTCCATCCGAGTATGGCGTTGTCGGATAGTGGATCGATATTTCTGGCGTGTGGTACAACTTCGATTTTGTCGATCATTTCAGGAATAGCATATGCCATGTCCTGAACAACAGGTGGATAAATAAGCTGATCAAAACATTCGAAACCCTTATTCACGAAATATCTGATTAATAGCCTTCTGGCTACATCAGTATTTAGGACATGTTTGAACTTGTCTACAAAAGTTGGGTCCATATAATATATTTGTCCCGTTCTTGCCGTTATGCGAGGCAGCGATTTTATTCCTTAGGAATTCAAATGCAGCACTTTCTATTTGTCGTATGCGTTCCCTACTTAACTTTAATCGCGTGCCAATCGTTTTTAGTGTTTCGTTATCTCTTCCATGCAACCCCCACCTTGATATAATAATTTCTCTAGATCTTTCATCTAAACAATCGACAGCGTTAAGCATTTGACTCAGCAGAGTAGTATCAGCACGCTCCTCAACATATGTTGCACTTATATCCTGCAACTTATTCATCCCACGAATAAAAGAATACCTACGTATTCTAGCGATAATAGCAGTTGTCCAATTACCTTTGTTCGGCCCATATTTGTTCAGATAATCACAAATCTCTTCGTCTGTTGGATGCCTAATATCTTTATCTCTCAAGGCTTTACAGCCACGCTCGAAGATGATGATTTTGTCGTAGATGCTTTGTTTTAATAATTGATGCTGGTTGCTCAATTCTCTACGTATATATGTGTCTATAATTATAACAGCAAACGTCGAAAATTTAGCATTTCGCGAAAAGTCATATTTATCGATTGAGTCTATTAGTGCCACATTACCTACCGAAATAAGTACTGGCACTGGGACACTTCTACCGCGAAAATACTTGATTCTACTTAACACGAGTTTTAAATTACCACAAACTATGTTGTTTCTAATTCCTATTCTGGTTTTGTCGTTCAGGTTTATCTGCTTTTGACAATCTTTTATGTGGTGTTGTAGCATATCGATTTTGCTGAGTATAGCAGCGCATTCTTTAGCTACATATGCTGGATAAATTGTGTCGTCAGAACTATCATCGAGAAGGTTTTTTATCGCACAAGCATATTCGTTTGAATAGATTGCAAGATTTTCATGCCACGTTTCAATCTTTAGACGCAATAATTGAATTGTCTCTTTTAGCTGCCTTATCTCATCCTTTAATGCGTTATAGTTAGTAAGACGTATTCTGCAGGCAGGCCAACGCATTTCCTTAAATCTGCCCACAGACTCATAGTAATCTCTCGGTATTATATCCTTTAGTTCAGAACGCATTTTATCTTATATCAGATAAATAGGAGAATCTGTCCGATCTTTCCACAAATGCTTGATGTGGGAAGACATCTCGAAAACACCTATTGTGCGAAATGACAAAAATAGACTCGAAACGGACTGCAAGATTGTTCTGAATTATATTTATTAGCGCTTGTATTCCTGCAGAATCTAACCCTTTGTCCGGTTCGTCTAGCACTAATATATTGGACTGTCGGCCGTGGATGCCTTCATCCAAATCATATACCGCAAACATAAAAGACAGATCGGTACGACTACGCTCGCCACCCGACTGCATGTTGTATCCCCACAAATTACTAGTCAGGGCCAGTGAATCGGTAAGGCTGAGTCGTACATCTAGGCCAAACATCTCAAGATAATAATGCAATCTAGAGTTAAAGAATGGCCGGTGTCTGCTAATAAGAAAACTCTTTATTTTGCGGCGGTCAGAGTATGCCTTATAAATATAATCCAGATGCTTATATACGATATTGTAATTGTCAATATTTCGCCGTTCGGCCTTAGCTTTTTCGTCTTGAGAAATAATGTCGCATTTAAGGTCACTAGCGACCTTTACGTGCATATTTGGTTCGTTTAATGCGCCCTCTGCCTCTTTTATCGATTTCGCTGCGGCGTCCAGCAATGTCTTCTTCTGAGAATTTTTGGCAGTTGCCTCTTTAACAGTCATGTCGGGCTTGTTGGACTCGACTTTTTTCTTGACCTTTTCCAATGTCGCTTCGAGGTCTTCCTTCTCTTTTATCAGCCGCTTTTTGTCTTCCGATGCTTTCTGTTTGTCCTCATCTCTGTTGGTCCTGGCTGATTTTTTATCAGCAGTAAGGGCCTCGTCGGCTTCTACGATTTTTTGCCCATAGGCATCTTCTGTCTGCTTGTCAGCCTTTTTACATGCAGTTTCTTCAGCGGCAATCTCGCTTGTGCATTTTTCTATGGCTTTTGACAATCTGGCAAACTCATCCTCTGCTGTTTGCCATTCGGCTCTTATGGGGTCGATTTTTCCTTTGGCATGTGTCGCCGGTACTGTCTGCTCACACTCTGCGCAGATCTTCCCAGACTTATTCTCCCAAAGCTCTACCCGTGATTTCAGGCTCTTAATCGTACCGTTAGCTTCCGACAACTCTGATTTTAGCCCGTAGCTATGCTTTTCTAGGATGCTTGTTTTGGCGCTACTGGCTTTTTCGAGCACACCTTTTGCATCCATCCATTTGTCCATCATCGCGCGCGTAGCTTTTGTGTGCGCCGAATCCAAATCAGCCACTGCTCTTTTATATGCTGTGTCGGCATTGTCCACTTGTTTTTCGGCTTCGCCGATTTGGTCTTCAATAGCTTCAATTTTGGACTTGATAGATTCAATGTGTTGGTTTATTTTGTCAATTATGCTCCATTTCGCCGTTAGCTTTTTGATGTCTATCGCTTTGTGTTGTTTTGCCTGCTTTTCGTAATCCTCTGCCTCTTCTATCTTCTCGGCATGTCTGTCGGCTCTAGTCTCTTCAAACTTATCGGACGCTTCTTTGGCACTATCTAGTTGTTTTATCAGACTGCCTTTTGTCGTGTTTATGGACTCCAGGCGTGCTTTGGCCTTTTCCTGTTCTAGTTCTATTCTGTCTCGTTTTTTCTTCGCAACTTTGGCATAGACACTCAACCTATCTATACCCATGATTTTCTCTAGTATCTGCTTCCTCGACTGGTCACCCATGTCGAGCCACGGTCTCTTATACTGGTTGAAGAAGACAGACCTAGAGAAGATATCGAAATCAACACCAAGTTCTTTTTCCAACTGTTTTTGCTGGTTTGTTGTTGTTGATAGCGTACAATTGATAATTTCCTTGCTGGCTTTCGATAGCAGTAACTCTGTGGTGCCTTTTCTGGTGCGTATTCTTGTTAGCTCAGAGCCGTCTTTAAATTTAAGAGTTACCTGGCAATTGCTGTCTGTGAACCAATTGAGAATATCGTCACCTTTTGAGTCATACATTGTCTGCCCGAACAGGCACCACAATATTGTTTGGGTCAGAGACGATTTACCAGCACCGTTGTTTGTCTCTACCTCGGCATCAGCGATATTGCCATATATAAAGCACTGCTCCATATCGGAAAGTTTGAGTTTCGTTTCATAACCGCCCCAACTCATAAAGCCAGAGAAGGTTAAGGAATCAAGCACTAGCATAACTTTACCAAGAGATGCCTTCGTCGAGTAAATGTGTTGTTATCGTGTCGCCCGACTCTAGAGATAGCACAAGCTCACCTGATTGCGGGTTATAGAACTTGACCATACCAGCAATGTCTTTGTGCTTCAGCGGCTTTCCAATTAAATTGTCGGCGATATTGCTATCAGACACGTCGAACGGGAACGTTTTCAACAGCGATATGCTATAAGCAGCCAGCAACAAACCTTTTGAGATGTTCTCAAATTCGAACGTGCACACTGTCTTATCATTGACTGTGATAGCACATTTGCCTGCTTTAATAGCAGCGTTTCCTGAAAGCCGATTTTCTTCCTTGAGATTTATGCCGACGCAGTATTTGTGACCTTGGAACTTGTAGACCTGATCGTTTGGCATGCGTAAAACTGGTACTCCATCTTTATTAAATAGAATACCATCAAGTATGCCTATTTGTATCTGCTTTTCCATTTTTCTTCCGTTTTAGCTTTATGATTATGTGGACAATACTCAACACGATTAATACGACTACAAATACACCGAAAATAAAAGCGTAAAAACATAGGCCGTTCACTGCAAATGCGATACAAAATGCCGAACAAATGACGATCCAGAAGATATCAAGGATAATTGTAGGACTCATAGATACCATATCTCCCCATTATATAAGTTAGGAATATCGCCACCAACACTACGCTCCATTTTGAGTACTTGGATCTTCTGAGTGAAGATTGGCTTCGATGTAGGCGATCCGCATATATGTCTGTATGTCCAGATCGCCGATGTTGCTATTTATAACACTGCGCCTGTGTGATGTGAATGATTGCTAAAGGTACATTTAGCTACGAATTGGTTCTAGATTGAAGAATTTCTCTATAGTATTGACTATTCTATTTATATCGGCCTTTGTTAGTCCTGGGAAAATAGGAATTGCGAGAGATGTGTCAGCACATATCTCGCTTTGTTCTATAATAGGATAGGCCGAAAAGCACACTTGTTTATGTAGAGGAATTGGGTAGTAAATTTCGGTACCAACACCATTAGTTGCCAAATGTGTACGTAGATCGTCTCTAAATTGCGCTCTAATGACGTACTGGTTATAGACATGTGTGCGATCTGCCGAACCGCTAGGCGCGGTTATAAATCCCTCGTCGACAAGTCTCATGAATCTTGTGCAATAGTTCGTGGCATTAACCATTCTATTGCGATTCCACTCCGCAAGATATGGTAGTTTAGCAGATAATATTGCTGCCTGCAGCGCATCAAGCCTGAAATTCCCACCAAGCATATCATATTCGTGTTTGTTAACCGCACCGTGTGCCCTTAACATTCGCAGACGAGCGGCAATTTTGTTGCTCTGCGTCAGTATAGCACCACCGTCGCCACAGCAGCCTAAGTTCTTAGTTGGGAAGAAACTGAAACAGGTATAATCTGATATGCTACCAACCGGCTTGTTGTGATAGGATGCACCTATTGCTTGTGCTGCGTCTTCTATTACAACAAGATTATTCTTTTTCGCGATAGAACATATCTCGTCTAAATCGCATGGCTGCCCAAATAAATCAACAGGTATGATCGCTCTTGTCCTGTCAGTGATCGCATCCGATATCAGTGCTGGGTTGATATTCATAGACTTATAATCAATGTCAACGAATACCGGTTCCGCACCCAGTCTCAATATTACGTTAGCAGTAGCAACAAAGCTATATGGTGTTGTAATAACCTCGTCGCCGGGGCCGATTCCTTCAGCCATCAGCGATAATAGCAATGCGTCGGTTCCGGACGAGACGCCTATTGCGTGTTTAGTACGACAGTAGAAGGCCAATTTACGTTCGAATGAGTCTACGAATTTGCCTAAGATAAACGATTGGCTGTCTAGTACGGCCGCGATAGCTTTATCGATTTCGGCGCGTATGTCGGCGCACTGGTAATTAAGATTGACTAGAGGAAGTTCTGAGGGTGATTCCATTAGCAACTGCCTTATAGGTTCTGTTACAGGCTGGACATTTATAATCCAAACAAGCTACTGATTGTAGTCTCTGGCCGCACTCGCAAGTCCATCCTATGCTTATGGCTGGATTACCTGCAACCATTTCGTTGTCTCTAACAGGTTTTGTTATTACTGCTCCGGCCGCTACGAATGCGTTTTTGCCAATTAAACTACCACAGACTATTGTACTATTCGCGCCAATTGTTGCGCCTTCTTCGACAATAGTTGGTATATATTGTTCTTTTCTTGGGAACATTGATCGCGGGTTGCAAATATTCGTGAATACCACAGACGGACCAATAAAGACATTGTCCTTGAGTTCGACGCCATCGTAAACCGATACATTGTTTTGGATTTTGACATTATTGCCTATTTTGGCTGCTGAACCAATATAGCAATTCTGGCCAAGGATACAATCCTTGCCTATAGTTGCTCCCTGCATAATATGTGTATTGTGCCAAATCTTAGTACTATTACCTATGCTGCATGGTTCGTCGATGATTGCAGTAGGATGGGCGAAAAAGTTAGATCTTTCAGAGGCAAACCGACAAGGAGTCTCTATATGTGTGGCACAATCGTTATCCATGCTTTTTTGGCAAGCATCTAGAACTTTTAGTACACTTAATGCCTCGTAGCCATCAGTCAGCGGTTGTGTTCTAGTCCGCACGCATTCTAGGAAATGTTCAAGCTCGGCTCTCAACGGTTCAGATTGCGTGTATCGTATCCCAGTTGGGCGCAGTGCCTTTTTCACCACTGGAACTGGCCCGCTGGTATCGATCTTGTGGTTGTATACTTCCAGAATCGGATCTGAAAAAACGACCATCTGTTTCGAGCCAACGATTACTAACCGCTGTTCCTTGAACGGATGTAGCCAGCTAACGTAGATATGGGCAGAGATACCACTATTGAACTTTAAGTGACTAACAGTAACATCCGGTACACCCGGTGTTATATAAGCCCCTGCTTCTGCCGTTACCTCTTCTGGTTCTTCTTCCAATAGGTGCAGTAATACTGATATGTCGTGTGGTGCGAAACTCCATAAAATATTCTCTTCAGTACGCAATGTACCGATGTTCAAGCGGTTTGAGTAGCAGTATAGTACCCCACCAAATGCTTGGTGCTGGATGATTTTCTTTATCTCCTTGATGCCGTTATGATACAGCAACAAATGGCCAACCATAAGAATGCGGTTCGTCGAGTCGGCCAATTCTACTAACTCTTCTGCCTCATCGACTTTTAATGCCAATGGTTTCTCTACGAAGATATGCTTTCCAGCTATTAGACATTCTTTAGCTATTTCGTAGTGTGTGGCTGCCGGAGTGGCAATGGCAACAGAATCGATTTCTGGATCATCCAGAACGTCTACGAATTTGTGCGGTTGATTTACGACGCCATTAGCGTCTTTTATATTCCTGATGTCGTATATTGCACTTAGCTCCCCCAATTCCTCTAAAACTCGCCTTATGTTCTTACCCCATCTTCCACACCCGATTAGACATGTTGGCATTGTTTTACCTCTGTAACATTGAGATGTTCTTTCGGTTGGGATACGAGGGATATCCTAACCGAAAAGGCCCAAACTTAAAAAACAATACACAAGGAAGTCTAAGTCAATGACGTGGAAAGTAGAGCCGTCCTTATACTGCAGTTTTTTGACCTTTCGGTTACAACACAGGACGTCATCCCAAATGCTCTTATGCCTATTGGTCTACTATTCGCGCATACCACGAACTTACACGTTGATGCAATCGAATTAGTGAGCATGCCGGATCAAGTACCGGTCCGTTGCCTGGTAAACTACTTATCGTAGAACCACATTTCGTACGAGTCTACTTTCTGCGCAGGAGGTGTTAACTGCGCCTCATATTGAGTTGATTCAGATTATGCACCTTATGCATACTCGGGGCCCTGTCACAGATGTGAGTTCGGGCGCGTAGTGAATATGAAAATGGAAGCCCGTAGAATTCGATGCAGTGGCCTTGGTCCCGAAGTGCCATTAGGCATGAGTGGGAAAGTTGCTTTGTTGCCTTATTTTCCGTGGGCTTCCACCGTTATATACATTTGCCAACAGATAAAGCACTTATCTAATCTCTTCTAATGTAACCTTCATCGTATCAACGTTATTTATAATAGTCTGCGTAGCTGTAACGTGATATGGAAAATGCTCGAGTTTAATAGCTATTGTTTTGCCAGGCTCTTGTTTGGCAAAATGAATAACGGCACTGATTTTACTTTTTATATCAGCATTTATCAATATTAGCTCGTTGTATGACAACTTCTCCATGAAGCCAGTAACATCTACTTCTTCTAAATCTGCAAGTATATCGTTAATAATTTCTTTAGGATCTTCTTCTAATGTATAAAGAAATTCCCTAACATCAGCGAATGTGTCTTCGTCTGGTAGAGGTTCCAACTCGTCGTTTAATCTGTCTTCGAAGCTCATTAGATCCAATTCTCTACGACCATTTGTACAGCCATAAATAGATTGAAATCACCTCTGGTTTCCTGATAGACTATTTCGCGTACGTCTTCTTCAGGTACCTCTAAGACGACTTGTATCTCTCTACTATCCCAAAGGACCTCTACAGTGATATTGGTTGGATCATCGTAGTTGCCTATTATTGAGAAGTCTTGTGACTCTGAACCAGCTTGTCGGTCTGGTATGATATTGGTTAACAACTCAGATAAAAAACTGTTAACATTATCCATGAGGCCATATGTATCGAGACCAAATAGGTCGTCGTCTGGTAACTCATCTGGTAATTCTTTTAGGTTCATTGTTTCACTAATTGCTATGGTGATTTCTTTATTTCTAATTTCGACTGGTAGATCGCTTTCGTTGATACCCCAGTCTGATAATTCATCCGGCTCTTCATCTTTTTCTTCCAACTCACCGGTTAGATCCATTGTTGACAACTCGTCTGCCGCTTGTTCGTCCTCTGGGTCTAAACTCTCGAAGACGATTTGCATTTCATTTATGGTTTCGATGAGTGCATAGCCGAGGGCGTTGGTGGCATCTTGTAGGTTGAACGCATTGCCGAAACCACCATAGAGAGTGTCATGGGATAATGATGACCCGTCTGGTGGACCATATGATGACCCACCTACCCAGATATAACCGTCTTCAGTTCTTCCCATCGAGATATGAATATCGTGCTCTTCACGCAGTTTTTTGAATATGAAACTATCTAGATCGAAGCGGTACTCGGTACCTTTGGGCATCATCAATAATCTAGAGAGGCCCAAATGTATTCCATGTCCGGCTATACCAAACATTTCTTCGTTTGTATAACCGAATTTGTCCTCATCTGGTAACGGTTCGTCTGGCAAATCATTAAGTGGTAAAGGGCTCATAATTTATCTTTACTTTGGCTCGCGTTATAACTTACTAGAAGGAATAAACCATGATTCAGATCTCATATGTGCCGTTCATATTGCATAACCACCCAGAGTGGGGTGGGACGCATGATGTTGGCAAAGAACGACTCAAAGAGGTGTTGGAGGTAGTTAAATCCACTGATGCGATGGCTGACGGCTGTATCTGGGTTGATGACGATGGTGTTGCCCCAATCTTGCTATTTGAGTGTGTGAGCGACCTGTTTGGGGATATGAATTATTGGAGCCAGGGCAACCCAGAGGAATGGTTTACTATTGATATTGCCCAGCGCGGCGAAAAGTATACTATACTCCTTATGCCGGATTTAAAGAAGTCTGCCAAAAGAAACTCTTTCAGACATTTCACTGAGTATGAAGAGATTGCTCCTTTTCGTGGAGCCGAGATTCTTTTCAAACCAATTGGATTTGTCTCTGATACTTCAACCACGTATAATATAATTAAGGACAAGATTGGCAAATCTATGAAAATTGGATTCTATAATGTGTCCGAGTTTGATCCGGAAGATGCGGTCGGGTCAATAAACGAAGATAGAATCCACTGGACCAAGCCGCTTGTAGTGCGGATTAATCACCCATCTATCAAACGCATGTTTGATGACCTATTCAATTAGGTATGAATTATGTGTGATGAAGACAAAGCCGAAGAACGGATCGAGGAAGAGAGCCGGAAGGATTGGGAAGAACCGTGGGATGACAAGGACGAAGATTGGGACAAAGGCTGGAAGGTAGAAGAAGACGATGATCGAAAAGACTAGGTGATAGTCTATAGACAAAGCAGGTGGAAAATGAATACTTTTTTGTTGATGGTCGTTCTGCTCGGCGCGGATATTCGGGCGACAGAAATCATCTATAATCGGGATTTTGGCAAAAGTGATGCACCCTATGAACATGTTGTATCGGTTTGGGTCGTTGAGGTCGGCACGAAATTACCGGGTGGTGTTCAAGGGTGGACTTACGTGGGTACTGTTCGCTGGACCTGGAGTATGCCGTGGTTGGTTGATGAACGGCAAGGTCGAAGGGAAGTCTGGTGGTGGTGTATAGATGGCCGGAACGGTTCAGCCGGTGAGTTAGATGAAGCCGTTCGTTTGATTGTGCGGAAGAAAAATATAATTGTTCAGCGGAAATATTATTGGGAGAAACCGCAATTAAGGACTTAGAAATAAACCGGCTATGTACATGGTGTTCGATCAAGACAACAACAGAACTGAAGGCACATGCTCGCCAGCCAGACGAGGACGGGTCGAATTGGATTTCTGTTCGGTCGATTTGGACATAAACACTATTCCCCGCGATCAATTGCCCCATGAGATGCTTCCACAACTCTTCGCAGAATTGATCGATCTTGGGACACAGGTAGCTGCAACGGGTGACGAAGAACTATGCAAGTAACAACATCAAAGCAAGAATCTTCTATTCCGTTAGTCGACGTATCCAGTGCGTTTCGTCTAGGTCGATGGGGAACTGGCCGCGATCTTGCGTCCATGAGACAAGAGCAGAGTCCAGTGATAGAAGTGACTTTTGAAGGTCCTGCTGCAAGCGGCTATATCCCAGTAGAAGGAATTCTTACATATAAGCCACTGGATGCCGCTAACGCTTTGGAGGGATCACGAGAGGCAAGGTATTTCCTCAGGCTGCGCGACGACTATCGATTTACCCCGTCGACTAAATGGCCGGAGCCAATTCCCAAACAAGAAGCATGGCAAACACAAGCCTTGGTTCCATTCGAGGAACCGCCGTATGGTTCGCTTTTCGACATCGTGTACCGTCCCAGGCACAGAAGGAATTTGAACGAACTACTTGAATATCCGCGTAAAACACCCCGTAAAGAGACTACTTCTGGAGAATGGCAGGAACTTGAATCAAGAATCAGGGAATTCCGCATGCGACTTGGGTGGGACGGCTACAATGCTGCCCCACCAAGTGAAAAGGCTGTTGGCAAAGCCATTGACTTTCTGAAAGCTTTGCGAGTGTGTGCATTTCTCCCGGCGAGGGTCACGTCATCGGTTGTCGGTGGTATTGGCATCTCGTTTCGAAATGAGAGCCGTAAAGTCTACGTTGAGTTCTACAACAGTGGGGCAGCATGTGTGCTATTCTCAGATGGCGTGAGTGAACCGGAGGTCACAGACGTCGAGACAACATACGGTGGTTTCCTTTCGACAATTAGCCAAGCGCGTAGGTATCTCGATGTCCAGTCTTCCGCAGGGGATGTATTGCAGTAATCGGCCCGCCGTTCCCTATTTCTCACCCAACGAGTATTTGTATCGACGTGTGCCACATCAACTGTGGGACAGTGATGTGGTTGGTTTACCGATCGATGTTGATGCAATTGAGTTGCCGGATATGTCTGTAGGGAGAAGTCGGCTCGCGCATCCAGAGTGGTTGCGATTGGCGCGGGGATGTCATGACTGGGGTATTGTCGGTTTTGAGGTAGAGGGGATCCCTAAAGAAAGATGGATTAACGGCATTCGTGCTTTCTTCAGTTCTCTTCTAGGTAAATCTCATCACCTTCTTGTACGATTTCTGTATTCAGCCGCATGGCGAGGTTTCTGCGCAGGTCTTTAACACCGCGCGTGTCGGCGTCGAACCATTTTGGGAACAGTTCGTGCACACTGAGGGCTTCGGGCTTTTCTTCTATCTTTACGTGTTCGTTTTCTTCGAAGAAATTGGTGAACGAAATAGAATTAGCACCAAGGTTTTTCAACCGCTCTCGCATCTGGTGTTGTTCGTTTGTTGTGTACTGTTTCGTGGTCATAACGCGAATATTGCAACCTTTGACGTCCTGTTCGGTCTTATCACCAAGTAGCGTGTCGTGGAGGGAGCAGTATTGTGGTGGTTGTGGCTCACCTGGAAACAGTCTGTGTCCTGCCTCCCAAATATCGACGAATTTGTCTGATCTATCTGATGTTTCATAGACAATAAAGCCGTGTTCGGAGTCACCCTCATCGAACTTGAATGGTATCAAGCTACCAATATATGTGGTTTGGTCGATTGTATGATGAATGTGAAAGTGGCCGGTGAATATTTTGTCGAATTTGCTTTCGGCGAAGCTGACTATTGACCAATTCTGTAGTAGGAAGCATATATTGAGTGTGGCAGAACAAACGCCAATATGTGTTAGGAGTACGTCACCTTCTTCGTATTGTTCCTCTATTTGTTTCAATATGTTCATATAGGCTCGTTCCGAGTATACGAACGGTAGTATCCAGAATCGCCCGCCATTGATTTGTATGATCTTGACGTCGTTTATGATTGTTAGGATTTCGCTGAGCGGCTTTAAGCTATTTATGTCCCAACTGTGTTTCAGGAACATATCGTGGTTGCCTGGGAAGGCAACCCATTTCTGGTTGAACTCGTCCCGCGTTTCTTTGAAAAATTCGTAGGCGGCACACAGGACTTCTATTGATAGGGATTCCCTGTCATGGAACAGATCTCCAAGGATTATTACCTTGTCGATGTCGTTCTCGTTACAATATTCCCTAACTACTTTGAGTGCCCAGATAGAGTCAGCCAAACGGCTGCCGAAACCTAGGTGTACGTCTGCGATAAATACTACTTTGCTCATAGACTGTTAAATACGATACTTCAAAGATACCATATGAATGATAAGTACATGAAGTTCATCGCAGAGTCGGTTCTGCCATATTAAGGTCTACGATGATGACATCTGTAGATTTAGCTATTGGATACTCGCATCTTGAGCAGTTACGTACTGCTCATAACCAACTTGGGCATATGGATGATCCCACTTGGCGGTTGAAGCAGTATAAGCCTACCAAGCGTAAGGTTGTCAAGCGTATTACCACTGCGCAGCGCAAACTCATTTTGCCTGATACCGCAGAACTGCTGACGATTAAAGATTCTCATGTGAAATTTCCCGGCACCGGCAAATGGGAGGATAAGCTTCATCACCTGTATAGACTGCGGAAAGCGGTTGAACCGGATTCCCCAGAGTCGTTTGTAATCACAGATGAGCTTGCTAAGATCAAGCAAGCACCTGATGCGGCCAATTTGAGCGATAGTCTTAAATTCACGTTTGAGGATTTGCAGCCCCCGCCCGATCCTAATGAAGATTTCACGACTTACGAATATTACAATGAACAAGGGTCTGCGATAACGGTCACAAGTGGCAAAATAGATGTAGCGGGTGCTTACACCGGCAATAATAAGATATGGTGTTACAAAGATTTTGGGGTAGGTACATTTGCCGACCTTGAGCACCTGATGGAGATTGAGCATGGGGCGAGTGGCATCACTGACGGTAGGGGTTGCCATTGGGCCGTGACCAACGGCTATGCCAAGGATATGAAAGCGATCTCTATCGATGCCGATGGAGCTATTACTATTTATGGTGTTGATCGGCTTGGGGTACTGGGAACTTACTGGTATCACAATGAATTTGGGGAAGACTATGATAGGTGGTCAACCAGCAGCAACGTTCCTTATTTTGTTACAAGTGATAGGATTGATGACGATAGTACAAGTGAATGGAGAATCACTTCGCATGGCGGGGCTTTGCAAGATACGTTAATTCTTGCTGGTTCGGCTACTACTTTTCGTTATCTTTATGGGTTTTCAGGATGGGATACAGGTGCCTCTACAAATTGGTATGGTCACACACAAGATCTTGACCCTCAATATACACCGTTAGGTAATATACGAAGTTATGGAATAATTATGGAATAATTATCGAATAGTGATGGTAAGCGAATGAGCTTCGAAGACAGACTAAACGACGAACTTGGTAACGAGCCATTGTCCGATGAGGATGTATTTGGTAGCGAAATCGACCGATATTTAACACCTGGTTCTGGGTTGCCGGATTATCATGACTCTAATATTATGCATCTTTTCTTGTCGTTTGAGCTTGATGATGATAACAGGATGTTCTATGTCGAATTCATGATGAGACCGGCTAAGCGTGATGAGAAAAATTATCCGTACAGGACAGTATTTCTCCATAAGATCTGGACTAGGGATGACAAAGAGGCGAAAGCCGGTGATCTTCCAACTGAGGTTAGCGATACGATTGAGCGAGCAGTATTTGCTAATATTGGTAGTTCCGATGTTTATGAACGGTATGTTGGAGATATTGTAACTGAAGGCGTTGAAGAGGAGCCGTTGCCGGATGATGATTTATTCGGTACTGAGGCATATAGAATCGGCCAAACAATTAAAGAACTTGAAGGAAAACAAGCAGAAATAATGAAAAGGTTGGGTGGGCAATCGTATCGTGGTGGTAGCAGCGGTATTGGCACTGGTAATATACTTGGTACAGATGTAACCTTTGAGTACGCTACTTATCCAGAAGAACCTCAAACGCACGATTATTCAGGCAGTCCCGCACACGCCGAAATTGACGTTGTTTGGGAAACTGAAACCGGCGAAGTCCTCGACTTGCCTGAAGAGCAAATACAAGAATTAACCGCAACTGGATCTACCTGGGATTAATATGGCTTTCCAAGATAAGTTAAGTATGGCACTCGGCGACCCCAACGAGGAACTGTGGAGTCAATTCGCAGAATGGGTCGGGTCTATTGGTAGAAAAGACATTCAATTTGGCCTTGTTGATTATACATCCTATGACGATTTTACAGACTCCGACCCGTCAGTAGAGTTTCTGAACTTTGCTACAGATCTGTGGAACAAGTGGTTGGACTTACGCAGATGAGTGTGCCAACCATTGGTTGTATGACTCTTGTGTATTGATCGATATTGGCCATTTTGGGTGCAGTCCATTTTCGCCGATACAGTGCACCTTGATTGGGATATCAGCGTCGATTAGTCGTAGCTGCTCGAGGCTTTCTACTTGCTCATTCACCGATCTGTCTAACGTGGAGAAATGCCGCAACACATCTTTCCTATACAGGTAAATGCCGACATGCTTATAGGCATAGGCCCGTGGCCCCTTTCCTTGCAATATCCAGTAGAAATAGTTATTCGGCATATATGGTATTAATCCTCTACTAAATATCCTGGCGTGTCTGGTTGTCTTATCGAAGACAACTTTGACTGTTTCTGGTGATATATATTCTTCGTAATCGATAAGTTTTACTGCCGCTGTGCTGACCGTTTCATAGCCGTGGAGCGTTATCAATTTGTCGATATCGTCTCCTCTGAGTTCGACCTCGTCGGCTTGCATGTTGATTATCAGGTCTGGTTCTTTCGGTAGGTGGTAAACAGTTGCCGCGACCCTGTCCGTTCCTGTTTTGTAATTGCCAGCGTCCAGAAAAATTACGTTGGCTCCGAAAGCTTCTGCGGTGTGTTTAATTTGGCCCGAGTCGGTAGTTATATAGACCGACTCAGCTAGTTTGGCATTACAGGCATTTTCCCAGGCGTGTTGAAGGACGGTTTTGTTGTCGGGTCCTGGTAGGAGCAGTTTTTTGTCTAGTCGTGTGGAACACAATCTAGCTGGTATAATAATGGTAGTTCTCATGATTTTTCCGACAAAGATATTTGTGATAGGAGAAAGTGGTATGTCCAATGCAGGTGAAATACTATTTAAAATAAAGGGATGTGGCCACTACTATATGTTACACGAGCTTGAGGAAGATTTTAATAAAGTTGGTTTGACCATCCAAACGACATTACGTGATAATAAGATACTTTGTAGGATTGTCGATGGCAAGCCGTATTCTGAAAAGTTGTTTTCTGATTATGTGTTTATGGGCATGGCGGGCAGCCAAATGGAGTCGGTACCAAAGGACATTATCGAAACAATTTGTGAATTTGTTATCAATAATGCCACTGGTCCATCAAAAATCGTCGATACTCCGCGTGTTTGGAGACATGGTTCATACGTATATGGTCATATAGTGGTGGTCAATGAAGGTTTAGATGCATTATGTGGGCATGCGATAGACCCACTAGCACAAAAAAATAGGAGGCCCATAAAAAGTGTAATAAGAGACGTTGCGTCTGATTTACCTGAAGATATTGACCATTTAGATACACTAAGACGGGCCAAGTTAAATCTGGGTTCTATCAGCGAGTTTTTATAGGTTGTATCATATACTTCCTTTTAAATTCGTTTATTGGCGTTGCTTTTTATAGCGCTAATAATGCCACATTTGTGAGTATTGAAAATTACTAGGCGTGCTGATTTCAGTGTGCTCGGCCAGAGATGTTACTTTATATGTATTTCCTGTTTGTAGTTCAACATAAACAGCGCCAGGAATAATCATGATGGACCTAGATCTTTCTAAGATCGAAGATTACTTTACGATGGAATCTTTTCGTGATGGCCAGAGAGAATGTATTGAGTTTATACTTGAATCTTTCAATAGTGGAAAGCGTTTTGTAATACTTGAGGCACCTACCGGTAGTGGCAAGTCGGCAATAGGATTAACTATTGCCAGATTCTTTCAAAAGACATTTTATCTTACTATTCAAAAGATTTTACAGAGTCAGATTGTCACTGATTTCAGTGACAAATTGGATATTGTTGATCTTAAGGGTAGAAATGCTTATTCGTGTTTGTTCTATAATTTGTATGGGCGGAAGCTTGTTAAACGAAAAGGTTTGGCCGAAGCCAAACTAATTGCGGCTCTTGAGGACCGGCCAGATTGCAATAATGGATATTGTAGAAAAAGGCTTAAAAAATATAGATCGCCGTTATGTTTTCCTGAAAAAGATAAATCGTTTAAGTATCCGTCAGGTATGGGGCATTGTAGCTGCCCATACTATGAACAGGTGTATAAGGCTATGGCTGCTGACGTTGCATTGATGAATTTCAGTAGTTTCTTGTATCAAACGAGAATGACGAAGCGATGGGGTTCAAGAGATTTGTTGATTATCGATGAAGCACATCAAGCCGAATCGCAGTTACTCGACTTTATTTCGTTGACTGTTTCCGATGACAGGTTACAGAATCTAGGTTTTAAACTACACGAGTTTGATACGCCGGAAGAATATTGGTTATATTTCATTGAAAACAAACTGGCCGAAAAGATCGGCAAAATAGTCATGGAAGCGAGGGAGGCCGATGATGTTCGTACTTTGGATACATATGGTGGCTTGCTCAGAAAACTCACGAACTTCATGACATGCATGGAAGAGGACGATGAATGGGTGGCGGAGTTCATCGAGCATAAGAAATATAATAGTGTAAAGTTGAAGCCTGTATTTGTTGGTACTAAGTCGTACGATTATCTTCTTGATCACGGTACGCACGTGCTGATGATGAGCGCGACGATTCTCAATACGTCGGTATTTTGTAATGCACTCGGCATTAGTAGAAAACATGTTGCTGCTTACAGGATGGCCAACAGATTTCCTGTGAAGTCGAGGCCGATTTATTATCGACCTGCCGCAAAGATTGTTGGTGGCAAGAGTAAAATGGGCAACTGGGGTCCGAAATTGATGAAAGCTGTTGATGAGATAGTTGGTGAACACGTCGGAAGAAGAGGTATTGTTCACACACATAACTTTGCCATTGCTGAGATGTTGATGAAGCAGTGCAAGTTTAGGAGTAGGTTTTTGTTCCAGAGGAATTTTAGGAACAAAGACATTATGTTAAAGAAACATGCTGAGAGCGTTGATACGGTTATTGTCGCCCCCGCTATGCATGAGGGCTTAGATTTGGTTGATGATCTTAGTAGATTCCAAATTATTTGTAAAGTACCGTGGCCAAATCTTTACGAGGATAAACAGCTAAGTAGACGAGTAGAGTTGGACCGTAAATATTATTTATGGTTGACTGCTCTGAAGCTAGTGCAATCGTCCGGTCGTAGCGTTAGGAGCATGACGGATTGGGCGGATACTTTCGTTCTCGACGAAGTGTTTAGACGATTTCTTGACGATGCTGCTGATATGATTCCTAGTTGGTTTCGTGAGGCAGTTATTTTTGGAGATAAATTATGAGCGAAGATATGTCAAGCGAAAAGGAAAAAGACATAATTTCAAAGACATTAAGGATTGTGCTTGTTATTTCGATCGTCGTTAACCTTGTTCTTGTTATTATTGGTGTTATTGCGGCCAATAGCGCCGACACGAAGTACAAGCAGGGATTCTATGACGGCCAGTCTCAAACATATAAGTGGATGCAGGATTGGGGATATGGCAAGTTCATCCACCGAGATGGCAGCGCAGATTTCCAATTTAAGGACAAAGAAAAGGTAATTTATATCTACAACCGGACCAAGTTCCCAGATGAACGCAAATACCCAACTGGAAGACCACCAGCAACTGGCGAGGCTTTCGCCCCGCACTAAGATTGTGCTGGTTATTCTGCTCAAAGGCTTGTATGGCCATTCTAGGTGGCCGTCAGAATTAAAGAGCAGCCGTGGCCGCTCACTGGACCGGCTCGAGTTAGTTGTGCCAGACAACGTCGGGGTTAGGTTCATAGACGCTGCTGGTACTCACGTTGGTTTTGGCCCGAACTCTAATATTATACCAAGACTTGATCACGTTTATCGAACCATACGGCGTATAAACCCAGATGCGATTATTGCCTGTGGTAGTGCAGTGCTTGAATGTGTAAAGTCGATTTGGTCTGGTCCGCTAATAACCATACCGCATCCGGCGCATGCGAACGAGCCAACGAACGATTTACTTGATATCTGTAGGACACTTATTGGTGAGATATGTGAACCTGGGTCTATTCACAACAGGGTTAATATAAAGCATGTTAATGGTACGGTAGAGGTTGAATTGCTATAAGCGATTAGTATTTACCTGGTGACTTCTTGTGGTTCGTGTTTCCGTACTTCTTTTCTGATGTCTTTTTGTAGCACTGGATCATACATGTAACCAATAGTAATGTGTGGGTAGTACTCACCCCCACTCGGTAATGGCGGCATGGTTGGTAAGCCAAGGGTTGATCTTACTTTCTTCCAGTTTGGTACTTTCAACGCGGCGGCTATGAGGAATGCTCCGGAAGAACCGTGGGCGAAGGACGGCAAGACTAAGTATTGCGGCTCGCCGTTCACGCTATTGATGTTCATTGGGAAGTCTAAACCATTGCCGTAATCGTCGAATAGACCGACTTTCTGGAAGGCCTCTTCTGGCGTTTCCGCTTCATATTCCGTCATGAGGTCTGGAAGTATCTTGGCTAGCTCGAAGCCGCTTACGATAGTACAGTGAGCTTCCCCGACATGTGCGATTTTGGATTGATTCCAGGATCGTTTAGAACAGTCTACATGACCTAGTGGGTCTTCACCACCCGGTGGGATAATCTTGCATTTGCTTAGATGTTTTTTGAGTTGTCTGATGGCGGAGAGAGGGAATTTTCCATACAGCATCGGGTCACGGTCGGCAATACCGCCGTACTGAATGGTAAAATCGCGGTTATTGCCGATTTTTACCGGTAGCACACCAATATGTGCCACGGAATCTTCAGCCCACAATAACTTTAGTTTCATCAGAAATTTCCGGATTGTCAAGGACAAGTCTCCCTTTCTTGTCCGTGATACCTTCCTGTAATATTTTTGAACCCTTCACTACAAGGACTTTGGTTGTGCGCAGTAATCCTCTTTCGTCAGAGATGACTAGTGCAGTACATCTCGCTGGCATGGGGAGATTGTCCTCGCCCCTGAAACAAACGTCGATTGGTTCTGTTTTATATGTTAGCATAGTATCTTTTAAATACCTCCTATTCTATTGTAGCCTCGTTAGTGTTATAAATTAATAGCACTAACCACGTATTCTACTCAAATGTCGTGTGGGACCAAATTCTCTTTTTTGGAGTAGTTAAATGGCAAAGGACAAACCTAAAGATGAAGATATTTCATGTGAGATCTGCGGAAATCGAATACCTAAGGCTAGGCTAAAAGCCATACCAGACGCTACATTGTGCGTCAAGTGTGCTGAGGAAGACGAAAAAGAAAATCCGCCAGATGAGAGATTTTTACCTGATGGGTATGACCCCAAAGACTTGCTAGACACAATTTCTCCGGATGATTAATTGTCTGCTCCACCCCCAAAACTTCCGAATACGGCTCAAGACGGCACAGAGGTTTGTGATAGAGTAGGCATCATCTGGAGGTTCGACGCTAATGCTAACGCCTGGGTATCTCTTGGCCGAATAGGTGATCCACAGATAGTCACCGAAAAAGATGACGGATTAATAACTCCAGAAATATATCAGCACCTATCGACGATACGTGCTAGCAAAGAAGCTGGTTTAGATTTCAGCATCTTCAAGATATACCCGGCAATATCGGCTTATTGGTATTTTCTGCGTTCGCACAATAGCACGATCGGATTTACTCCAGAGTCTGAATCAGATCTGCGTATAGAGGTCAACAAAGCAAGACTTCTAGCATTGTTGTCGCAGATGAGATGTCCTGGCCCAATAGGTGATAGAGGAGAGCAGGGCCCTTCTGGTGCACCCGGATTACCAGGACCCAACGAAGTTGTGCATGTGCCGGAAGTTCACACAAGCGTGATGATCATAGATGCGCGAGTCATTTCTACGATAGGTACGCCGATTTCGCTTAGGGTCTACCAAGATGATTTTGTTGACCCAGTTCTTACTATACTGATACAGCTTGACTCAACATTTACGATAGAACATGTTGATTATGCATTAGAAATTGACCCTATCGGAACCATGTTCGATTATGACGCCGATGAATGGCATTTGTCGGGGCAAATAAAGGTTGTTGGTGTCTGGGGGTCGTCGAAGTGGGAATATAAGGCCGGACAGATCGGGCCAAAAGGACCGAGGGGGTCGGACGGCCATAATTTTCTTGAGGTCATAGAACACGAATTTATTGACGAAAATTTGAGGGCCAACGAGGCTATCATATCATTAAGAGAGGGTGGTGCTGGCAGCGATTTGTATTATTTTGCAGGGCCGCTGTTTGAAAAGAACGCTGTTTCCAAAATAAGCTTTGCCAATGTTTGTGCGGAGCCATTGCCTATAGTGGATATATGCCTCGTGGCCGTTCAAATGACGACGGCTAGTGCCAAGGATATTACTAGATTCTGTTTCGACCCCAAACAACCGGTAGCACCAGATATCACAATGCCAGCCTGGACTCCGGTAGAAGCATGTTGGAGGCAGAGACATTGGCCTATCAGCAAGTTCAATTGGACCGACATAGCCTCACTCAATAAAGACAATCAGGTATGGCAAACTGCAAATGAAAAACTTTCGCGCGATCCTGCATATCCGTGGGCAATAAATGAACCCAAGCCACCCGGTAGCCGATGTTGTCAAGAAGATTTCTTTTTTTGTTCGAATATCAACGACCAATCATGTGCGATAACCGGCCCGGACGGTAGGCCACCGGTCATTATACCGCCAGCAGTGCCGCAGATGTGTTGCGAATGTGATTGCCCGATAGCCTTAGATCTACAGGGCGGTTATGACTTCGACGAGATTAGTATAACTTCTGACGACCGACTTTATATCGGTGTTGAGGATCACATAATAGCTAACACACCTTGCCAGACAATTATCTGCACATTAGACGGTGATGTTCATGAGTATAGACAGCGGGTGGTTGTCGAAGAGCACGAACAATTTGCAGTTGTAACAATAAATATCAAGACTGAATACGACAATCTGTGCGAGGAAGCACGGAATATGTATCAGGAAGACGTGAATAACAATGATAATTTCGTACCACCGTTCACGCTTGATTGTGGCAAAGCGGTGTCAGTATCGGACTGCCCATTTGAGTGGTCTGTAAGGGATGTTTCAAAGATTGGTGCTCAGGATGGCTTGGAGCCGATGACACGAGAAGGCCCAGATTATCAGATAGCTGCTAATGGCGATACTGTATCGGTTACATTTGAGGGTCAAGCTGGTGTCATTGACTTGAATATTTTGGTTAATTTACAGAAGGCATCATGTTGCTTAGCTTACAGTCTTGAACTTTGTATCGATCACAACAATGCGATTCAACAACCTCTCGCACCGTCGCCGTCTCCTTCGCCTTCGCCAAGTCCGTCGCCAGCACTAATCACACTGTCTCCGTTGGCACATAAAGTAGAGAAGCAGAGCGGTGTCACCGAATGGTTGCTGAAGCTTGACGGAATGGAGCTTGATAATGCACCATACGAACTAGCTGAGCAGCTAAATGGTGTCTATGCATCGTATACTAGCGACGACGGTGCACAATGGGGGAGCCCAGTTGCTACTTCAACAAGCTCTACCGGTTATGCCACCATACTTGTTGAATTTGATACTGCATCAAATGAATTATCTCTGTTGTTGACGGAATGTGATAATCGAGGATATTCTCGCGGCGTTGGTGACATAGGGTGCCTGTGGAAGTTATCTATTACCAGTGGCGATTTGGATTTTGGTTCGATTGGTGATACGTATCTTACTGCTGATTCAAGGCACAGCGGTACACTTGTTGTCTTAAGCTATTCGAAACAATGAACGAGCCATATAACTGCCAATACAATCAGATAGGCGCAACACAACGTGTAATGTGTAGAATTTGCGGCAGAATTCGCGAGATTGCATCTGTGCCAGCAGATCGTTTACACGATTTGTGCCAAGTTCGGCTAAGGGGTACGCCAAAGCACGTTGAGAATTCGCTATCTGTATCGCAGTTGACGCAGACGCTTGGCTCGAGCAATATGAGTGGAATTGGTCTGCTTTCCGGAATGATGTGCGGCATACGTGGTGGTGGTTTAGACAGTAATGTTGTTTTATCATTAGATAACGACTGTTTAATGGCTATTTTAGTTGAGCCATCAACGTATACTGGCGACAAATTGATAATTTGTTATGACAAAATACGCAACGCTATTTGGTCGACGTTAGGCGGGGGTAGTGGTAGTGCACGCAGGACCATACGTTGGTCAAGAGATCATATAAGTCAAAAAGATATTATATCGGCCTCCAATAGCGGTTCTCCCATAATCCTTTTATTCGAATCAAATGATGGGTATGACATGGATCCATCTGGTTCTATGGTTATCCTACCAATAAGATGATCCATAAGCTTTGGGATAAGCATGTAGACTCTACTGTAGCCGTGATTGGTTCTGGCCCGTCCGCTACGATGTATAATGGGCAAGGTGATATATCTATCGCCGTTAATGGCGCAGCTCTACTTGGGCGCAGGTTTACTTATTATATGGTTGGCGATTCGTTGTCTTTCAGTTATGATTGGTTCGATATTGATTGCTCTGATATACGGATAATAGCTAGGATTGTTGCTGGCAAAGACTACAAGCTTTATCCGGCAGATATGGCGGTCAATAGAGTTGCTGTTCAAGCGCACAAGCAACACATTGTAAGTGATTTGCCAGATCCGGTACCACCTCATTTGATATATAACTACGCAGCCTACGACCCAAAAGGGCTTCACAAGGGTATGAACTCTCTAATGCGGGGGGGTACGATAGCGTGCTGTGCTGTACAGATTGCATATCTTATGGGCGCTAGTAAAATATTGTTGTTTGGGTGTCCGTTTACACATTCTAATGGCGATTATTTTTACGAATCGTCGCGTATTGGTTCGATATGTATGTCGCAAAGAGCGACTATGGATGATGTTTTGGCTATAATTAGGAGAGAGGAAGTTGCCGTAAGTGTATACGGACCAACTACCTTATCTGAACACGATGACAGCTTCTAATGTTTCCATCATTATAACGGCGTTGGATGAACCGTATTTGCGGCAAACGGTCGATACATTGCTGCAGCGGACGCCGTTTGAACTCATTGATAAGATTTTGATAATTGATGACTGTAGTGCTACACCAATCGATTTGGCGTACCCAAAGGTTCAGATTATTAGAAACTCTGAGAGGCAAGGACTAATAAAAGCACGTGATGATGCGATTTCGGCTTGCTCATCACCATATATTGTCTCTCTCGACGCGCATGTTAAAATCTCAGATGGGTGGTTACCGCCATTATTGGATAAGTTAAGCGACGGATGCTCTATAGTTGTACCGATGACAGTTGGGTTAGATCCTTTGTCGTGGAGCGAGACTGGAAGAAAGCAAGGCAAAACTGGCTGGCGATGGGATTTGGATTTTTTCTGGTGTCGCGACGATGGTACCGATGAGACGCCTGCGTTTGCCGGTCATTGTTTTGGTCTTTCTAAGGAGTGGTATCACAAAGTCGGCGGATTCGATACTAAGATGAACCAATGGGGGTGTGAGAATATCGAGTTTTCGCTTAGGACGTGGTTGTGTGGTGGTTATATTTCGTTGGCGCGAGATTCGACTGTTGCACACTGGTTTAAGAGAAAATTCGAGTACGATGTTAGCTACAAGGAACTTTTACATAACAAGGCGAGGGTGGCAGAGGTTTGGTTTGATGAGCACAAGCGATTTTTCTATCAAGCTATTGGTAGTCGTAACATAGATTTTGGTGATATTGTAACTAGGCTGTCGTCTAGATATCGTGAACAGACGAAACATTTTAAATGGTTTGTAGAGAAATTTCAACCAAATTTGTCTGGCATTGACACTTTGCAGAATAAGCACGCAAAAGCCGCAGTTGCGATTCTTGGTGCTGGACCATCGTTAGATAATTTATCGCTATCTACGTTAGACAAGTTTGATGTTGTTATTGGTGTCAATTATACTGGTTCTGCGTTCGATTGCGATTATATAATTTATCATGACTATGAGCCAGTGTTGGATATGGTAGTAAATAGTGTGCGTGCGTATGACAAGAGTCGCTTGCTAGTACCCAGACGTTTGAAAGATGGTAGCCCAGACGGCGTTTCTCCACACGATGTTAGTAATAGATTGACGATTTATGATCTTGGCGCTATCGATGATGGCGGTTCATTACAGCATAAAACACCTCCGTTTTTCCACCACGCATCGACAGCACACACTGCTGCCCACTTTGCTGTGTTTCTTGGTGCTAAATCGGTTACTTTATTTGGGTGTGACGTGAAATTTGCAGCAGACGGTAGGAGCCATACGAAGATGGTTCCTCAGTATCGTGGCGGTTATTATTGGCCAAAGAACAAATCTACTGAGGAATATCTTGGTAGAGTAGAAAAAGGTTGGGCGATGCTGGGACAGGTATTCAATCGGTGGAATATCTCACTGGTAAGAACGGAAAATGTATAATGGAAATGTTGGCGATTGTTGGTGTGATATTTGGTGTTTTAGGTTTTGTGTTTGGCATCATTGGTACATTAGTTGCTGTTTATTCGAAGGGTAAAATAGATGCCACAATTAAGCTCGTCGGAGCCATGGAAAGCAAGAAAACTGTCGAGGCTTCCAGTCAACAGCGAGGAGCTTACCCGTCTTCTCATGCCAGCAACAAGCCCGATTCCAGTAGTGCCGGAAATCCAAAAAAAGTTCCAGAAACGCCACCGCAAGCAATCGCGCCAAATATTGGCTCGCCGCCAAAGCCGAAAGGCGGCTTTGGCAAAAGAACTGGAGGCGGTCAAGGAGAGACGGGATAAGGATCTGCCAGCACCCAAAAAACCAATTATTACTGGGCCGAAATATGTGGTTGACAAACAAAAACAGAATGCGGTTAATAAGAAGCCAATAATTCCTCAAAACTTCGTTCCGCGTATTTATTGGCTTGGAGACACAAATAGAGCCAGAAGGTGTACAATGAGTAATCTGGGCATCGACATCGGTACAAAGAATGTAGTCATGGCTTTTCGTGATGCTGACGGCAAGCCAGCGTTTCTACAGGAAATCAACGGGTATTACATCTATCCGAGACCTTCGAAATTTATCGCAAATATGCTCGATGACCCGTCTAAGGTACGGAGCGATGGAACTAAACGACCGGCGAAGTGGATTAATCTTGATGGTCGCGAAGGCATCTACGTTCTTGGCAAGGACGCAGAGGAGTTAGCCTATGCACATAACGATACGCTTCTGCGTCCGATGGCGGAAGGCGGCATTGCATACGATGAGGATGCGATGATGGTGCTGGCTAGTATCGTGCAGGGCTTACTTGAAATGGCGGAACATGATATCGGCAAGTTCAAGAACGATGTTACGATCTGCTATTCTACTACGGCCGACGCAATCAACAAGGCGTCGAACATACCGTATCACAAGCAGGTCATTGATCTCATCATTGAAGGCTACAATACAAAAGCCAAATTCAATACTCACTCGATCAAAGAGTCTCACGCGATAGTTCTCAAAGAGAGTCCAGATGGTACTGGTATCGGAATATCATGGGGCGCGGGTACTGTTACTGTAAGCTATGTGAAATGGGGTGACGAAATTTACTCGTTCTGTTGGGTTGGTGCTGGCGATTGGATTGATCTTGAGGTTGCTAGACGTCATGGGTATGATCCGGATCAGTCAAGAAGAAAATCACGCGAGACGCCTACGACAGTTTGCAGGCGTAAGGAAGAGATCGATTTGTCTAGCGATTCGAAGGATGACAGGCTCGAGATCGATATCAGGTTGCATTATAATATTCTTATTCAGAACGTTATTGCTGGTATCGTTCAGGGTTTCGTTGACAATGAGGACAAGGCTAGGATATCTGAGGCCATAAATGTATATATGGCTGGCGGCACTGCTTCGCCTACTGGCTTTCCCGATCTCGTCCACACTTTATTTGTGGAAGAGAAACCGCCATTTGGCATCGCCAAGGTCCTGACTTGCAAGCATCCGTTGCTGGCGGTTGCCGAGGGCTGTCTGAAGGCCGCTGAGTTGCACTGATGGCCACGCCAGCGTTGTGTATGGCAGAGAGTGTTCTCGCAAAGTTGCCAGTAGAATTTTCACTCCTCCAAGGTGATGTTCCAACTGACACACCATGTATTAGTGTCTTTTGGTGTGATGGGAGTGGCGACGAGAGCCTACACATTTATTTCTGCACTACGGAAGCCCATTTTTATTTATCTTCTATTATTGTGGTGCCGTTTCTCATTATGCTATCTGTATTTAATATATAGAAACATTTAGTTCAACCAAACCGGAGGAAAACCATGAGATTCCTATTAATTGT
>Ga0114918_10000246_pt1 | contig 45115 bp, 47 predicted proteins | sample LantaG_FD_87015 | JGI IMG/M metagenome (GOLD analysis project Ga0114918, IMG submission 87015) | Deep subsurface microbial communities from Baltic Sea to uncover new lineages of life (NeLLi) - Landsort_02402 metaG | ecosystem: Environmental > Aquatic > Marine > Oceanic > Sediment | place... | reverse complement strand
TGACGACCTTTACTAATATACTCTCCACATAGCTCTGCTAGCTTCGACCATACTGTAACATCCACAAACGTGGTTTCTTCTTTTCCACCATAAGAACGATTCAATGCCAATCCAAATTCAGCCTAATATTATGGCAACAGAAGGACCAAATAGTCCATCGGCAAACGCCGAAGATACTAGCGTGGGTAATCAATCGTGGGTCAGTCCCGGCAATGTCTATGCGTCCGATGGCGCTCAAGCGTCTCGTAGTGGTCTAAATGATAAACCAAAGGGCTCTTATTATATAGTAGCTACTGGGTTTGGGTTTGCTATTCCTACTGGTGCTACCATTGATGGCATCACGGCACATATTGAAAAAGCGTCTAGTCGTAGCAATAGAGTATATGACCTAAGTGTTAAACTAGTAATTGGTGGTACAGTTAGTGGCAACGAAAAGGCGTCAGGTACAGCTTGGGCTACCTCCGACACCGTTTCTGCATACGGTGGTGCTGCCGATTTGTGGGGGTTGACGCCCTCTCAGTCAGATGTTAATAGTAGTAATTTTGGTATCGCAGTTGCAGCATATTCAACCGATGCGGAAGATGCAACTATAGACCATATCACTCTTACCGTTGATTATACGGCAGGAGCAGCCGGTCCCGCAGGAAAAAACAAGGTAAAATACAACCTATTCAAGCCTACTTTCGTAAGAGGATCATAAATGTGGAAACGATGCTTAACCAAGGCTGACAGAGACGAGTTCTTTGCATTACAAACAACAAATGTCGCCTATAAGGATTTTACAAGAGAAGAGTTAGATAACACCAGGGGTAAAAAGGGTGGTGTCTTTTACATCTACGATGGTGGCACTTTCAAAATAACCCTATCTTTCAAATACACTTACAGCTTGGATAAGTGGAGAGTCCTACACAACATGCCAAGTGGTGGGTATCAAATCGACGAAGCCGCCAAAATTACCTTTAGAAAAATCCGTGAGTTCATGGATGAGCATGGTGTGGTTGACTTCTACGCTATTACTCTACCCTCCTATACTCCACGTAAGCTAGATAACTTCTTCAATCTTTATCCTAGTATAACTTGGGAATTGACCGAACGTTTTGACGATGGTTTACGTATATGGGACTGGCATCGTGACCCCGCTCGAATAAGCGAGGACGAACTATGGCACACCTAACAGAGATTATTCGTCCTAGCGGAAACGCCAACGCACTTTGGAATACAAACGCTTACACAAGTATAGATGAAGTGATACAAGAGCCTACCGCCGGTGATGCCAATTTTGCTTTAGCCACAGACTCAGATGACTTTGAAGTGCAAAGATGGCAATTTACAAATCCTAGCGGAAATTATTCTAGCATTGGTGGTTTTACTCTTTGGAGCTACGTAGTTACTTCTGCTGGTGTTGGTATAATTGGAACTTCTATAGCTGTTAGTGGCAACAACATGCCAGAAACACAGCTAGACATTACCAACGTGGCACAATGGTTTAAGCAAGATTTTACTCCCGCTGGTAGTCCTACAATAGCCGATCTTGACACAATCGAGCTAAGAGTAGATGCAAAAACCAGATCAAAATCTAATGATATTCAATTCAATGCCGCATATATTGTTGTTAGTGGTGTTTTGGATGAAGGTGGTGGTCCTGCTGGGGCAGTTGCCAGAAACCCTAATGTAGCAAACGATATCTTTTCATCACCAATAGTGATCGGATTATAAATATGTCTTCAAACGAATCAGTAAACCTTAATGATACAGTGCGATTTGGTACGACCATTCACCACCCGTCTGGTGGTTTCTTGGTTGACGCTGATGCTACGCCTAGATGGTACGTCTATGAAGATGCCACAGATACAGAGATACTAACAGGTCTATTTACCAAAAGAACCCTGGCAGGTTCGGTAGCCGGAACTTATAGGGGCAATTTTAATGCAACCCAAGCTAATGGTTTTGGTACAACTCAATATTATGAAGTGCATGTCTCTGGTATGGTAGATGGTCTTGAGGGTAGGAGTATCGTAAAAACCTTTGTAGTTGACAACCAGTATAAAGCCGATATTGTATCGGTAAGTGGTCAACCTCAATATGCTCCTGGTGGATTCCTACAAACTAATGTAAAACAAGTTAGTGGTGTTCCAGTAGCGCTGGCACAAGTGGTCGATGCAAACGTTGTACAGGTTAGTGGAGAATGGGTACATATCTCAGACTTTGATACTGATGTGTACTACGCCGACATCAAATTCATTAAAGATAAAACGAACAACCAAGATGAATATAACGTAAGTTGGTTCAAGAACACGAACCCACTTGGTTCTGGAGATGTGGTTGGTCCCCGTATCAGTGTTATCAAGACAACTGATGGATCAGACCTTGTTGCAGACCGTAAGTTATCCTATACGAGTGATTATTACGGAGCGTTACGACATAACGAGACAACCAATGCTAATATTGCTGTATCTGGAGATGTGTATCTAGTACACACTAGCGGAATTATCGACTCCACATACAGAAAATGGAGTAAACTTGTAGGTATTGACGAATTATATTAGGAGACATTATGTTCTACTATATCGGTCCTTGGAAAATTGTGGACGGCAAATATAGACCACCAGAAGGAACGATTAGCTGTTTAGATTTGAGGTCTAATATAGATCAAGCAAACTTGAACGGAGACGGATACGGTTTGTTTGTTACTACCAAGTCGCTAGACAGTGATTATGAACTATTGTCTTCTTCTGATTTTCGTAGTGCCAGAACAGCCACTCAACACCAAAACATCTTTGAATCCTTACTAGGATATAGACCTGATGGAGATATGGTGTCAGATTTAATCTTTGACATCTTAACCAGAGGTAGTCATCCAGATGGATTGGCGGGTGTGAAGACATTGATGTCTGCTAATAATATCATGGACTTAAACATGATCAACATTGGTAGAGTTAAACGACGTGGAGTAAAACCTAACGGTTCTGACTTTAATAGAATTAGAGACGTTAGAAGGGAAGACTATAGAAAAATTAGACAAGCAGATGGTGGTAACAATGCTCATCTTAAGTTCCTAGCTATGCTTGGGCAAGAATTCAACATAAGAAACCCAGAAGATCAGTTTATCCCAATAGACCTTCCACGAGAACGACCAGTAAGACCGTCAACCACATTAAACGAATCATTCCCTACGGATGGTGGTACACTTACAACTGGGCAAGACCAAACATGGGATAGTGACGCAGGTAAAGCTACTGTTATTTCTAGTCAGTTATCATCTGACTCAGGAGCGATCAACGTAGGTAACGGCGGTATTTTCACCATAAGTACCAACCTATCATATGACAATATGTTCACAAGAATGAATATCATTGCCTTAGATAGAAGTGGTGGTGGTTCTGGGAACAATAGTGTAGCTGGATGCATCATTAGATATACTGGAACAGGTCCAGACTTTTACGTTGCCTCAATAGAACAAGAACCAACAACCCCAGGTAGTGATGTCCTTTACTCGTTTGAAAAGATTGTTGGAGGAGTCACAACTATTATCATAGCGGAGACTGACTTTACCGGAACAAAGACAGGTATGAAAAGACTTGAGTGTGTCGCTAGTACCTTCTGCTTCCACGATCAAGAAAACTCTGAGATATTTTCAACAACTGATACATCTCTCACTGGTAACTTACAGGGTGGAGTATGGATGAATGCCGACAATACACAAGACGCTGGAGATATTGTCTTAGACGATGTTACTGTTTCTGACGAGAGATTAATCTTCTTTTGTGGTAGACTAAATGCTTCTGGATATCTTAGTGTTAAAGGTGACAATAAATTCAAGACAATCAAACTAATTGATCTGTCGTAAACTATTTAGGAGTGCAAAATGCATTTTTCAGATTATGTGGAGCAACAGATTTTCGATCACATGTTCCGTGAAACAACTTGGGCTAAGCCTTCAAATGTGGCTATTGCTCTTACAACTGGTATTCTATTGGATGCCGCAACTGGTGCTACCATTCCAGAAATGCCTAATGCTAATGGTTACGCTCGTGTAGCTAATGCTTCTGGTGACTCATTCTGGGATGCTCATGGTACTGCTGGTCCAGGTGACAACACTGCTGAGATTGCATTCCCTGTTGCCACAGGTAACTGGGCTGCTGATGTTTCAGGCGTGGCTTTAGTAGATAGTGCCACATATGGTGCTGGTAATGTGCTTATGCTTGGAAACCTAAACTTAAGACGTTCCGTGATTTCAGGAGACACGTTCAAATTTAATGCCGGTGAACTCGATATTACTATTGCCTAATAGGTGAAAAATGTCCCAACAAAAATATATGCCAATCTTCCAAGAGGTCTTGCGAAGACAGGCAACTCCACAAAGACCGCCAGCACAGGCGTCTCCAGGTGGATCGGACGTTTTAGGGGCTGCATCATTAACAGGAACCGGAACATTGGGTTCTGTAGGTAACTTGGGCGTTGGTGGCGTTGGTAGCCTTAATGGTAATGCTATTATGTCTGCTGTTGGTAATTTAAAAGTGGCTGGGGTATCAAACCTAAACGGTAATGGTACTCTGAATGCTACTGGCAATATTAGAGTGGCTGGCGTATCTGTTCTACTTGGTACTGGCACAATAGGTGCCATTGGTACCGTTACCGCTGGTGGTGTTGTCCAAGGCTCTGCGAGTCTATTCGGCACAGGAGCCTTAACTGCCACTGGCAATGTATATGTTAATGGCAGTAGTACACTAACTGGTACCGGTATTATTGGTGCTGGTGGTAATCTAGAGATCGGTGGAGCCGGTGGACTAACTGGTACCGGAACCTTAAACGTTTTTGGTAACATAAGTCTATCTGGTCTAGTATTTCTTATAGGTACTGGTACTATTGGAGCCGTTGCTGACATAACTGCCGGTGGAACCGTTGAAGGGTCTGTATCATTAATTGGTACTGGTACCATCAACGCGAACGGCAATATTAAGTTAAATGGCTCGGCAGGCTTGCTTGGTACCGGAACGATTGGTGCTAACGCCTCTTCTGGTCAAGACATTTTTGGTTCTGTTAGTTTAATCGGAACAGGAACAATTGGTGCCACTGGTAACTTATATGGCTCATTGTCAGCTACGTTAACCGGGACTGGTACTCTAGGAGATGTCACTGGTATACTTGGTAGTATTAATCACGGTGCTTCTGTTGGTTTGTTGGGTACTGGTACCATTGGTGCTACCGGAAACCTAACACTTAACGGCGGTAACGTAGATTTGACTGGTATCGGTATTATTGGCGCTCTTGGTACTCTTGTATCTGACGAAGATATTGTAGAGTTTAGTGTATGTATTAGTCAAACTAAAGAATTAAGCGTGTGCATAAATACACTCAAAAATACAACCTTATGTGTTAACACAAACAAAACTTACACATTGGAGAGATAATGACGGCAGATGAAATCCATGTAAATGACGTGGGAACTGTTTTCAAAGTTACCATTGCCGACTGCCCGACTACTTTAGATGTTTCGTCAGCTACTACAAAACAACTCAAGTTCAAGAAGCCCGGTGGAGACCTGTTGGTTAAAGATGGGCAGTTTTATACAGACGGAACAGATGGTGTTATTAAATACACTTCCGTTAGTGGTGATCTTGATGAGTGTGGTAGATGGGAACTGCAAGCGTTTTTAGTTTTTGGTGGTAGTTCTTATCATAGTGACGTGGCTAAGTTCAGGGTCTTTAGAAATCTAGGGAGTTAAATATGGCTTGGGAAACCGAGATGGTAACAATCCTTCGTCATCTAATTGACGACTACGTTGCAGATAGCGATGAGAGTGTCGCCACATACAAACACACAAGACTTGAAGAAACAATTCTGGTATCAGCCCAATTAGCCCAAACCGAAGGTGTTAACTTCACAAACACATATACGGTAGACGCAGATGCGTGTACCCTAAGTCCTGATCCTACCACTGGAACCAAGGACAATGCGTTCATTAACTTGGTCTGCTTAAAAGCAGCCTGTCTTATTTTAAGTAGCGAATATAAAACATCAGCTTCTCAAAGTGTTAAGATAGTTGATGGACCGTCCACAATCGACCTAACTGGTCAGTCTGGTAGTCTACAAAAGATCGCACAAAGTATGTGTGAAAGATATGAAGATGCCAAGGTTGAATTTAATATGAGTGGCTTGCTGGGTCAAGCAGTATTGACTCCGTATTACACTGGTGAAACACCCTATAATGGGAACTTTAGATAATAACTAACCGATAATCAATTCGATTCCGGCGTTGCCCCAGTAATCGATACAATTATTAAAACAACAGGAGAGTCTCAAATGACTAAAGAAGTAGATGTCCAAACAGCTAGGGGCGAAGTGAAGTTATTTAATCCTACACCAAGGGTGAATGACCCAACACGATATGCCAAAGCGAAGAGACAGGTTGGCTTAAGATGTATGTCTCATGATGTGGAGATGCACTTCTTCCATATCTTGAGTGAGATCGATGGCTTTGAAGACATGTGGGATCACATTTATGCTGATACTGCGTGGTCAAAAAAATACGTATTCGTAGACGTGAAAGAGGGTAAATAATCGCCAAAAAATTGACTGCACAAGATATAGATTTTATTAAAAATAACTATTCTACAATGAGTTCAGTAGATTTGGCTAAACTATTTAATGTGGATAAATCCACCATTACTAGAACATGTCGAAAGTTAAATATTAAAATAAATAGTAACAAAGTTAATGCTATTAATAAATTTAATCAACTGGGTATTGTAGTTCATGATGTTGATGAGTATGTTGATAATGTTACTCCAGTAGCTTTTATATGTTCCAATTGTAATTGTAAATGGCAGGGTGTTCCATCTTATATTTTACACAAAAGAAGAACAACTTGTCCAAAGTGTACATCTCGGAAAAACGGCATAAAAGCTAGAAAAGGTAGTGTCAATATTACTGCTGATTTATGGTATACTATTCAATATGCCGCCGAACGTAGAAATATAGATTTTAATATTACAATCGATTTTATAGATAATTTGTTAGTACAACAAAATTTTAAATGTGCTTTAACAGGTGTGGATATAGGTGTATACTTTAGGTGTAGAGGTGAAAATGACCTCTGTAACAACCAAGAGACTACAGCATCTTTAGACAGAATAGACTCCAGTAAAGGATATACAGAAGATAATATTTGGTGGGTACACAAAACAGTTAATATTATGAAACTGAATCATGACCTAGACACCCTATATATGTGGTGTGATAGAATAATTAAATACAAGGAGAACAGAATATGACTACAGACGTAATGATAAGAATACGAGATGGTCAGCCTATAAAATTTGGTACCGTTGTTGTTACGTGGGGTAATAAGAATGGTGATTTTAAAACTAAAGATGTAGGTGTGATTCCTTCTGGAGCTTTGATCCCCGAAGCATGGGAAGCTAAGTTGACAGGTAGATTCGACGATCCTACTTATTATGGCTAGGAGTAAATTATGAGTATGACAACTGACTACATAAGTGGTCGTGTTGATGTTACAGATAACAGATGGGTACGTATATCAAATGACAGTACTATTATTGCAGATACATCAATAGTCATACGTATACACAATAACAACAAGGGGACTATCTGGTTGGCTGGCAATCCAGATATGGAAGTTAACGCCTCTGACCCAACTAAGGCGGCTTTTCCAATGTTTCCTGGTGACTCGTTGACTTTAGATGTGCGTCGTCCTTTTGAACTATGGGTTCGCGGTGATGGCAGTGATACTAACTATATGTGGTGGATGGCAACATGAGTGATTTACGACCTGATGGTTCTCGAAAGTCCGGTCCTGGTAATTCTATTGATTTGCCAGGAGCAGATGATGGCTCAGGATATAGTGACCGTAATGTAAAAAACAACATCCCAACATCTGATGTTTTGATGTCACAAGTACTACAACAATTAAAAATTATGAATATTCACTTGGCTAAGCTAAGCGATATGTGGATTGGTCCAGAGGAGGTCAATAATGGCTGAGACTATTAGGGATGGTACTGGTGGTGGTTATGTTGCTAAGGTTGATAGTAGTAATAGACTACATACCAATGCCGTAACTCTGAACGAACAAGAAGAGGCATTAAAAATAGGTGATGCCTACAATATCAATACTGGCATCATTACTCTTACCAATGACTCAGATACTCCTATTTTGTATGTTAAGAACAATAATGGTAGTGCGATGCACATTAAGACTATTGCCGTAGGTGTGGGTGCTACTACTGGTGGCAGTGGGATCAACACTATTACCGTTATACGTAACCCTACTGCGGGAACCATCATAAGCGGGGCTACTAACGTAGATATTAATAGTAATAGAAACTATGCTTCTAGCAATACTCTGAGTGATGTCTTGGCATATAAAGGTGCCACAGGTAATACAATGACGGATGGAGATGATCACATTATCTTTTTCCAGGGGAATAATGGACGCTTATTTGCTGGAATCGAAGAATACATCCCTAAAGGTACTTCAATAGGTATTAAATTTAACCCTGGTTCGGGCAATACTTCGGTAGATGTATATTGTGCCTTAATTCTACATGTGGAGCCTAGTGAATAATGGCAGATACAATATTGGATGGTCTTGGTTTGGGGTATACCGCTGGTGTAGATTCAGATAATAGACTAATGGTATCCTCGGTACAAGAGGATAGAATTCTTGAGGCGTCACAACAAGGTAATTTCTATTTTATATCTTGTGGAGTATTGACTTTAACTAGCGATAGTGCTAGTGCGGTATTCAGTTTTTCAAACAATGAAAATAGAGCCTTAGTAATTACCAGAATCATATTTGCGGCAGGCATTGCGACAAACGCCACAAACGATTTGTGTGTGCTGGCGTCTTATATGAACCCAGACGGTTTAAGTTCTAGTAATGGTGCCATGCCCATAATTAACGGTAACATGGGAAGCTCGAATATTATAGACATTACTAGTGAGTTGGGTGAAGAAGCCGCAACTGTCACCGGAGGCACACAGGGTCCGGCGTTTTACTACAAAAATGCCAATACTAGTTTGTTCGACACTTCTGTAACTCTTCCAAAGGGTACAGGACTGGCTTTTTCAGTTACTCCTCCCACTGGTAATACTTCAATGCCGGTTTCTGTAGCACTAAACACTTATTTAAAATAAGAGGCAATAAACATGGGTTTTCAAATTGAAGACGGTGCTGGTGGTGGAAAACTGGCAAAAGTAAATTCAGAGCAACAACTATTAACACGTTCTATCGTTCAAAATGATGACTATCACGCTAACGTAGAACATGAAACAGTATGGTCAACATCATTTGAAAATTTGAGTCCGACTGGTACGGGTGACTATATCTACTACCTAAAGAATACCGGAGATAATACTTTACACATAAGTGATCTTCGTTTGTCAGCAGAAACCACAGCAACTCAAATCAGTATTCATACTGTTAGTGGTACTGCGTCTGGAGGTACAGACATTACGCCTATTCCTAGAACTGTTCAGTCTGCTGCTATACCAACAGCCCTTATTCAACAAGGTAGCGACATAACAGGACTAAGTGATGAGGGGTTGATATTTTACATGCAGCTTGACACGGTAGGGAAAATGTTTCACCTATCTACTAGTTCTAGAATTCGTATTCCTAAAGGTAAGGCTATTGCCATTCAGGTTGAGACTGCGACAGCGAGTTTAACTGGCGTAGTATCTGTAGTTAAGGAAGAAAGTGACGTTCTATAATGGGTATCAAATCGTTTATTACTGATGGTGCTGATGGTGCTGATGCGGCACACGTTTCGTCCATTGTTAATGGTACGAGAGAAGATAAAGGTCTATTAGTTCAGACAGAACCATATCGTTTATTTGATACTGTATTCATTCCGTTTCTTAATGATACTTATGGTAATTTAATGAATCAGAATGCGGCTGCTGGTGGTACTCCTGTGTTGATTCATAATGGTACTGATACTGTCGCTTGGACTGGTAGCAATATTGTCGGAACCAGTGTTACCTTTAACAGTAGTACTCAATCAGTAAGCCCAACCCAGAGTGTATATGTCAACTCTCCCGCTGTAAACAACATATGGGAATTTGACCGTGGTAGTAATTTAGCCCTAAGTACGTATTCTTCTATCAGTATGAAGATATATGTTGAGGGTAGATGGACCGTTGGTGACTCCGTAGAGATATATGGATGGGACACTGCAACTGGGACACAAGTTGGTACCTCTATTCTTTTGGAAAATTATATCAACGAGTTTGACTTTGGATCATGGCAAGCAGCATCTATCCCCTTAACGGATATGGGATTAGCAACCGAAACTATAGATGCGATCAGATTTCAATTAGTTAGTAAGAGTGGACCATCTCCTCAGTTTTACATAGATGACATGCAAGTAGAAGAATCTGGTGGAGCTATAGTCTTCAAGGCTGTCCCTGATCCTGGCAAAGTCTTCTACAACACCGGATTCCTATTTACTCTGGCTGATGCGTTAGACATTTCTGTGACTAATGGTACCGTACCTGGATTATCTTACAACAAGCTATTGGGATTGAACCAACTAACAAATGGTGTGAACATTACCAGAGTTCAAAATGGCGTTACGAAGTTTTCTACCTCGATTAGAGATTTGGGTACATGGTTATCGTATGGTGCCGAACTTACAAACGTAATATGCGATGGTACTAATACTTCTATAGGCATAATTAACACGCTGCCGCAACCTGTAATCTTGTCTGGTGATCCTGGTGAGAACTTTATATCTATCTCAGTCAATGATGACATGACTGGTTTACTGACATTTGTAGGATTCGCATTGGGTTATGAAGAACTTCCTAGAGGTAAAGTAGTAGGGGACTAAAATGGCAATTACGATTCCTGATGGTTTGTTTGACATTTACAACGAAGCTGTAGCAGAGATGTTGCGTGTATTTGGTGTACAATGTACACTAGTATACCCACCAGAGAAACAGGCGTGTAACAATTGTGTGTCTTCTGGCATTGGTGGTATTAGTAACAACGTCTACAGACATGGTGGTCCTGCTCGCTTCTCAATTGGTAACTGCCCATTGTGTGGTGGTAGTGGTTGGAAAGAAATAGAGAACACCGGCACTGTAAGATTGCGTGTATACTGGACTGAGAAAGATTGGAAGAAAATATCCTATCCATCTCTGCAAATTCCAGATGGTGCAATCATGACACTTGGCAATCTACACGATCTACCAAAACTCACAGCCTGTAATGATCTACTAGTGAACACCGCACAAAACGGATACATGAACTGGAGATACTCCCTAGCTGGAGAACCCTTCACTCATGGGTTTGGTAAAGATAAGTGGTGTGCCGCATTCTGGAAGAGAGAAGGCTAATGCCGAGTTATACTGTACACATTCCTACCAATGCTCTTGGACAGACTGTACGTAGCATTAAAGAAGATATTGATATCGAAATCGCCACCGTGCTCAACAACAAGAGAACCAGAATTCTATCTAAGATAGAGAAAAAGGTCAAAGAGTTAGCACGCAGAACATTAGAGTATTCTGATGAATTTGTATCTTTTGCACAAAATGCTCCTGGAGACCTCAAGGGTGAATTTGGTTTTGATGATGCCTTCGCATCACGAGTGCAAGCAGAAATCATTCCTACTATCCTGGAAACGTTTGAAATAGTTGCTCCACCCTTTGTTGCCACAATTGGTAGTGGTATTCGTGGAGTATGGAGAATAAACATGTCTCCTAAAAGTTATACATCATGGTTAACAAATCAATCTTATGCGTCATATATAAGTCAACCAACAGCTAGAAAAAATGATCCTAATCTTGATGAGAATATTAATTGGTTAGAATGGTTGATGTATCATGGTGATACTGTTATAATCCATCAATATGAATCAACATATAGCTTCGATTCTCCTGGTCACTCTAGATCAGGTGTTGCAGTTATGAGTCGCAGTATTGGATTTAATAGGTCGTGGCGTGTTCCTCCAGAATTTAGTGGTACACAAAGTAACAACTGGCTTACTAGATTGTTTCGTGATGATCCAAGATTTGGTATCCAACTCGAAATAGAAATAGAAGACGCCTTTAATGAGGTATTATAATGGTAGCAAATAGATTGAAGGGTGTTGGACAAATAGGGAGACCTGCATTAAGTTCACTACTTCAAGCTGGAGTTATTGGATTTTTTGACTGGGGCTTTCAGGACGCTGGCGGATATATGAATGTGGAGATTCCACAATCTGGTGCGTATGGTGGTAACCAGCACATCCTCAGACCCGTTCAGAGCCAGTATCACAGCGATGGCACCGTGTGGGAGGGGTTTAGGTCCAATTGGGTGTGGCAGAGCGGTATACAGCAAGCTGTGCAGCCTATTCAAATATCTGGAGTATTCGTCGATAGTGCTTTTATTCCTTTGGGAACTGGAGTAAGCATCGACTACGATAGAGGGAGAGCGGTATTCCCAAATCCCATTGCAACGACAAGTACAGTAAAATGTGCCTATTCTCACAAGTGGGTGAACGTATTAGACGCTGGTGACATTGATGCATTTAAGAGAGTACAAACTCGTTCAATGCGTGTTGATAGTCCTCACTACCTACAAGCGGGATCAGGAGACTGGCATCAAGCTGGACAGACACGATTACAACTGCCTGCTGTAGCGGTTGAGACTGTGAATAGGCGTACCTATCGCCCATACGCCTTGGGTGGGTACCAATATGCGGACACAGACATCATTTTTCATGTGCTGGCAGAGGATGATCAGACGGCAAAAATGCTTGCAGATCAAATATCTTACCAAAATGAGAAGACAATATGGCTATTTGACCTTAAGAGGTTAGCTGACGATGATGCTATGCCAATCAATTTTGATGGTACCAAAAACCCCAATGCTCTAAGTTATACTGATCTCGTAAAGGCAAGCGGTGACGGGGGTTACAGATGGAACAAGTGTCGATTTTACAAAACTGAAATCCAAGGTGGAGACTGGGTAAGCGAATCTCTCTACAGTTCTCGTGTGAGACTGACCACCGAAGTTGTTATGACCAATATTTAGCGTTTCTAGAGTATAATTATATAGAGACTAAAGGGTTACAACTTAAAAGAGGCTTACCTCTTAACCAATTATTACTTAAAATAACGAAGAGGATACTATGCCTGTACGTAATAGAATTTTCTATGCGATCCAACAAGTGGGTACAGCTCCTATTGGAAGCACCACGTTCACCGAAATTCACGGTGTACAATCTGTTGGTATCACAACGACCTTTAACTTGGAACAAGTTTTCGAATTGGGTCAAATCGATATCTACGAAAACATCGAAGATATCCCCGACGTTGAAGTAACTATGGAAAAGGTACTTGATGGTTATCCATTGATCTACCACCGTGCTACCGAAAACGCTGTTGGTTCGTCACTTTCTGGACGTTCTAACGAAAAATGTATTGTTGCGTTGTCAATCTTTAATGACACCGACGACGGTGCTTCTGGTGTACTTCCAGAGTCACAAGTAGACATGAGTGGTATGTTCGTGTCATCTTTAACATACACAATGCCTGTAGATGGTCCTTCTACCGAAGCTGTAACCCTTGTTGGTAACAACAAACTATGGGGTACAACAACCTTTGGCGGTAAGTTCTATCAAGCTGGTCCTGATGACACTGACGAACCTTTGGCTTTGACCGCCCCTTCTGGTGGTGTACAAAGACGTGAAGACGTATTGTTCCGTACACTTGGAATTTCTACACTTGACACAAATGGTCAAGTAGACATGACATTCTTGAAGTCAGGAACCATTCTTCCTCGTCAAATCGACGGTATTAGTACCTCTGGTACGAACCCAACTGATGGTGAAGGAAACTACGCGGCTCACCTTCAATCATTCACCGTTTCTACCGACCTTGGTCGTGAGTCATTGAATGAACTTGGACGTAAGGGTCCATACTTCCGCTTTGTAAACTTCCCAACAGAAGTAACATGTGCCATCGAAACCATCACCACATTGGGTGACCAAATTTCTGCTACAGAAAACGGTACCTTGGGTGACGGTAACAACCTACAAAACGAAACTATTAAGATTGCTATGCGTGAAGGTACGTTTGTCGATCTTGGTAAAAAGAACAAGCTTTCTAGTATTACCTACGGTGGTGCGGACGCTGGTGGTGGTAACGCTACTGTAACATACAACTACAGTAACTTCAACTCACTGACAGTTCTTCACCCGCAAGACCCCGCTGGTCACACTACGTAAGCAATAAGACTCAGGATGATTAGGACCGGAACATAGACGTTTATAGTAACGTTCTATCGATAAAGGAACGTGATAGTAATTACTACCTCGTCTATATCGTTCATACGTTATAGGCGGGGTTTTTTTTATTGGAGGATATGAATGGAGGATTTTGAACGCGATCTACATGTAGCCCGTATCATGTCCAACTACACCAGATGTCCAGTGGGTAATGAGACCATACTAGTGTATCACGGTGACGTGGACACCATGTACGAAGCTCAAGAGATATATGCCCAAACATATCTGAAAGCCAAAGAAGATGGGTGTCTAACTGAAGAAGAATCAATAGAGCTTCTAATTGATACTGGGTTGTGGGACGAAGAATCAGAAAACAACTACCAACAGATATATCCAGATCATATCGAGTACTGGAAAGTCGAACTATATCAAGCTGTCTTCAAAACCGAAGAACGCAAAAAGATAAGAAAATACCTTAAAACAGTTAGAGATAAATATAATGAGTTGTGCTATGTTAGAGGAACATATGCACACATGACAGCATCAGGTATTGCAAACTCAGCCAAGCACATATACCTTATAGAAAATTCCGCCACATATCTAGACGGGACACCGTGTGACTGGGAAAAGACCAGTTTGGTGAGAACAGTTTCGACATATCAACAACAACAACTCACAGATGACAAAATTAGAGAGTTGGCTAGAACTGATCCCTGGCTAGGCATATGGCAGGTACACAAAATTGGTAACTCATTATTTCCTAACATAGTATTAGATTCTACGCAGCGTAGATTGGTCAGTTGGTCGTTATTGTACGACAACCTACAGGAATCATCAGAGCCACCGTCTCAAACAGTTATGAACGACGATGACATGCTAGATGGTTGGTTAATACTACAATCTCGTAAACGTGAGCAAGAAGAAGACAAGATGACTGTCGAAGGACAGGTAAGCCACAACGACAAGATCGCTGGTGCATCAGAAATTTATCTCGTAGCTGAAACTATGAAAGATGCCAAGAAGATTAACAAGGCAAATGACGCCAGGGCACAAGCTACAAAACGTAAAAGATTCGACCTTATCAAAGAAAAAGGTAGGGTAAAACAATCAGAGTTCGAAGATGTAAGACTGGATGCAGCAATGCAGCAAAACCAAGCTTACAACGACGCAATGAAAGGACGGTAGGACAATGCCGCTAAATAAAGACTTCGTATCATCTAAAATGACACAGTACAGCAATGATCAAATGTCAGATGATGAGAAACTAAAAAAGGTAGCCACCAAAGCTATTAAGACAACTATGATTGGCTCATTGAGCGTAATCGAAAAGGAAATGGGCTTTCTTTGGAATCACGGTTCTTATGAAGCGTTGACAGAAGAAGAAGAACAAATGAAAGCCATTTACGAAAAGGTTCGTCAGTCCATTCTTGATAATGGAAACGAACAAATCAGAAATCTAGGAAAAGCTCTGAGTGCAGAGTATAGAACAATGACACTTCCGGTAAAAGGACCAGGACAATGAAAAACAAAGCTGAAATTAAGTACACAGTTGGAGAAGGCGAAGAAGCTGTAGAAAAAGTTGTTATCGTTCGTAAACCCAACGCTAAGCAACGTAGAGACGCATCTATTGTATACAGCAAGGCGTTCTCACAAGCTCTGAAAGATGGAGCATTACTTAAAGCTCGTCTTAACAGTTATGTTAGAGAGCAAGGTTTATGGAACGATGAAAAGGAAGAACGTCTCCGTAAACTTGTAACTGAAATGGGTGAGACCCAAAAGAAGCTTGCTGCTGGTGGAATTAAGAAGTCCGAAGGTAGAGAGCTTGCTATTAGGATGAGAGTGTTGAGAATTGAGTGGACCAACTTGGTTTCTGAAACCTCCTCTCTCAAAGATCATACTGCGGAAGGTCAAGCGGACAATGCTCGTTTTCACTACTTTGCCTCAGTGTGCTTGGTAGATGAGACAGGTACTCCAATCTTCAAAGACGTTGACGACTATTTGGAGAATGGTAATGAGCCACATATTTATGAGGCTGTTACCGAACTGGCTACTCTGGAGTCTGACCTAGACCCTGAGTGGGAGAACAACCTTCCTGAGAACAAGTTCTTGGTTAAGTATGGTTTTGTTAACGAGGACTTGAGTCTTGTTGACAAAGAAGGTCGATTGGTGAATGTTGAGGGTAAGCTCATCAATGAAGAAGGTGAATTGATCAACGAAGAAGGCGAGTTGGTCGATTGGGATGGGAAAGTTATCGAAAAAGATGTTGAGGAACCTGTGTTCTTCGACGATGATGAATAAATTCCATTAAAGGTTTATTATAATGGCTTTTGACTTAAGAGCACAATTGCGCTTACAAGCGCCACCCCTAGCAGATGTTGCCAGAGTAATTGCGCGTGTGAACGCTCAGTTGGCTCGTGGATTACATGGTAACATTAATGTTAGCATTAGTGGTGCGCAACTGCATGCCGCACAAGCTATGGGTACAGCTTTAAAAAACATCGGTACACAAGCAAAATCATCTTCTACCTCAGTTAAAAACTTTGGTGAACAGATGGGGCTAGCGGCACGTAGATACTCTGCGTTCGCCATTGCAGCCGGTGGTTTCATTAAGCTGATTAGCGCTTTTAAGTCTTCTCTTACTGACGCTCTTAAATTCAATCGTGAATTGATTAAGATTGTGCAGGTAACTGGAGAAACTACAGTGGGTCTAGGTAGGCTTACTTCTGCTATTGGTAAGTTGTCTACTAGTCTTGGTGTTGACTCTGAGAAGTTGTTAGAAACATCTCGTGTGCTATCACAAACTGGTCTGACAGCGGATCAAACCAGAGTCGCTCTTGAGGCTTTGGCTAAGGCGAGTTTAGCTCCTACATTCGGTGACATCACTAAGACAGTAGAAGTTGCTGTTGCTAGTATGAGACAGTTCAATCTTGAAGCTGGAGACCTTGAGGGCACACTAGGTTCCATCAACGCGATCAGTAAAAGCTTCGCTGTTGAAAGTAATGACCTTGGTGTTGCTATTCAACGTGCCGGTGGTGCATTCGCTGCTACTGGTGGTCAACTAAATGAACTATTGGCTCTGTTCACATCTGTGCGTGCCACAACTCGTGAATCTGCCGAAAGTATCGCTACAGGTTTCCGTACCATTTTCACCAGATTACAACGTGTTAGAACGTTGAACTTCCTGGAGGATTTGGGTGTAGACCTACGTAATGCGGAAGGTAACTTTATTGGTGGTTTCAAGGCTATTGAGAAATTGAGCGATGCCCTATCAACACTAGACACTACCGATCCTAGATTCGGTAAGATCATTGAAGAACTTGGTGGTTTCCGCCAAGTGTCTAAGGTAATTCCATTAGTTCAACAATTCGGGCTGGCACAGTCTGCCTTGAATGTGGGTATCCGTGGAACAGCATCATTGTCTAAAGACGCTGAGACCGCACAACAAGCTCTAAGTGTACAAATTGCCAAAGTGAACGAACAATTCCAAGAGTTGATTCGTACATTCGCAAACAGTACTTCGTTTAAGGCTATTCTAGACATTACTCTAAGATTAGCCCAAGCTTTGATTAAAGTTGGTGACGCTATTCAACCTATCGTACCAGCTCTGTTGGCGATTGGTGTTGGTGCAGCAGTTAAAAATGTTGGTAGTATTAGTGCCAATGTATCTGGATTCCGTTCAGCGTTCCTACATAGAGCAGAGGGTGGTGATGTTCCTGATACTGGTAGTGGAGACACTGTTCCAGCAATGTTGACTCCTGGTGAGTTCGTTCTTAAGAAGTCTGCCGTACAATCAATTGGTTCTAGTAAACTACACCATATAAACCAAAAGGGTGTTAAGGGATTCAATAAGGGTGGATTGGTTGGTGGTGGTGCCCTAACTGGTGGTGGTGTTGTTCAAAGCGTTGGTCCTGCTGGTTTTGCTGCTGCTATTGGTGCTGCCGCTGGCTTGGCGTCTACGTTTGAAAGCTTGAATGATGGGGTTAGGACTGCCGCTGTTGCTGTTGCTACTGCCGCTGCCCAATTCTTCTTGTTCAGAGGATTGGGAAACTCTTTGGCTACAACATCTAAAAACACTGCTACTTTAGCTAGGTCAACACAGATACTTAATGCTGCCATCAAACAGGAAGCGGCAGCGTCAGAAAGACTGACCATAGCCAAATACAATGAAGAAGCTGCGGCTGCTCAACGAGCTGCTAATCCAGGAGACGCGAATGCAATAGCTAATGACATAGCCGCAAAGCAGGTATTAAAAGACACAAAAAATAACCAAAAGGAAGCACAAAGACATATAAAGCTTCAACAAAACACACAAAATACCGTTAACAGAAGAATTCAAAAATTTGGTAGTAGAATTGCTGGAGCAACTGCGCTTATTGGCGGTCTTGGTGTGGCATTAACTTCATTTGGTCTACGTCAATTAGAGGCTGGAGACGCAGAAAATGGTCGTACTTTATTGGCTGGTGGTGGTGCCCTAACTGGTGCTGCTGCTGGTGGTGCTCTGGGTGCTAAGCTGGGACCAATTGGGGCTGTTACCGGAGCCATTGTTGGTGGTGGTATTGGTATAGCTCAAGCCTTAGACAAGGCAAAGGGTATCATTGAAGGTCAAGAGGTTACAAAGTCTATTGGTAAATTTACCGGAGCATTGAACGAGTTTACAGAAGGTAGAGTGTCTGCTACTAACCAAGTTGGTAAGTTGCTTTCTACAGTCTCTACTCTACAGGGACAAATTGTATCAGTAGGATCAGAAGCTCGTAAAACACTACTGGCACAAGTTAAAGGTCAAACTGGAGACATTTCAAACTTCCTAAATGCATTGGCTGCTTCATCTGATTCGTTAGAAGACTTTAAGAATAAGGCTCAAGGTCTAGACGAATTCTTTACAGACATATCTGGTCAAGATATTGATGGATTCGAAGAGAGTATTCGTAAAACCATTGAGATAACTAAGAAAAAGCAGGAAGCCGACGCAAGATATACAGCCGCACAGATTCAAAACATAGAACGTCTTCGTAATATAGGAAGAATTGACAGTGCTATAAATAATCTTCAATTGTCTATGAATAACCTTATTACACCAATTGATGGTGCCACTAAGGGGTTTGAGCTACTAGACCAAAGTAAAGTATTTGACAACCTTTCTTCTACTGATACGTCACTTATCGAAGAGGCGACCAGAAATATTAGTAGAAACTTTGGTGCTGCTGGACAAACTCTAGCAGCAGAAGTAGTTGGAGTATCTAAGACTTTTAAAGCTTTACCAGAAATATTGCTTAACATACAAGCCCAAGGTGGGCTTAGTGCTGGTGGTAACTTCCAAAAGAAATTGAATGCTGCACTGTCTGACGTTCCAGAAAGTATTAGAGAGACAATCAATAATAGAGTAAGAGAAATTATTGGTGCTGATGCTAATGATGGTAAATTGCTTAAGCGTATTGAGACAGACCTTCCTGGTCTTGTTGATGAGCTTTTGGATGGCTTTGGTAACATTTCAGAAAGTTTGAAGACACAATTCAATCTGATTAATAGCGAGTCTGGTAGACTACAAGGTTTGTTACAACAACGATCTGATCTAGAACGTAAGTATACAGAAAGCCTTATTAAGATTACCGATGAGCGTATAGCAGGTGAAAGACGTATTGCTGAGGCGACAGGGGAAAGAGTACAATCAGGTAGATTACAACAGTTTGACGCGAACCAATTTAGAAACCTTACTTCTGGTTTGAATGTTGGTGAACGTGCTGTATCTGACTTAGGTAGAGTTATTATCTCTGCTAAGGAAAATATTAAGAATCTAGATAAGCAACTAAATCAACTTGATGCTCAAAAACTGTTAGAGCAACAAACAGCGAGACAGGGTGAATTAGATAAGATACAACAAGCTACGACAGCATTGGAGTTCTTGGCTGATGGAGCCAGTCGTGCTGCGCCAGCATTGGAGGAACTTTCTAAAGTACAAGAAGATCGCAAGGCTATATTTGATATCCTTAAAGAGTTTACGTTTGGTGACACGTCATCTCGTAGAGACTTGGGGAGAAGTATAGCAAGCGCAGTAGCAGTCTCCCAGGGTGGCATAGGTGCCGTTCCTGCTGGAGTCCGTGGGGATGCTCTGTCTGTACTTGAGAGACTTGGTGATCAGCGATTAGATATTTTAGGTGGAAGAAGTGGTAGAGATGTAGTTAATGATACTGTAAGACAACAGTTCCAAGGAACACTGTCTGACAAAGATATTGACGCATTAATTAAGGGTGGAGACAAAGAGAAAGAATTGATTAATACAATAGCGAACGCTAGTGCTCAAGCTATATCTGCTTCTGCAACATTAGCTGACACTGTTGGTCAGTCAATATTGTCATTGTCAAACTTCCTTGTAGATAGTAACAGAAGATTTTTAGATGGTTTAGCTTACACACTAGCCAATGCGAACGCACAAACACTGAAAGCTCAACTTGACACAGCAGAGGCTCAGAAGGAATCTGCAAGAAACGCAGGTAACGCAGCAGACACTCTTGCTAATCTTGAGATCACTACTAAAGAAGATGCCACTAAAGCGTTGGCAACTATTGATGTATTGGATAAGTTAGCAGAAAATGCTAAGTCATTCGAGCCGAGCCAGGGTGCTGCCAAGCTACTGCAACCAGGGGGTATATTTAAAACCCTAAAAGACTTAGCTAGAACCAGGGGTGGTCTTGAAGGTTCTGATTTTGCTATTCGTAACGATGTATTGTCTGAAGGTGCTGCTAGAGAAGTATTTGCTGGTTTACGTAAAGAACTTGTTGACGCTGGATTAAATCGTCAACAAGCTTCAGACGTTATTCAACGTACACAATCTGGATTAGATAGTCCTACTATCAATAACATAGCTAGCAAACTTGTTGGTTTTAGAACCGTTCAAGGAATTGGATCAAGAACCAACGCATTGGGTGTTCAGACAGAAGCAGCCACTTCTGGTGTTTTGTTTGATGTTGCGAAGGAACTTCGTACAGGCTCAGAAAATGAACAAAAGGAACTAACAAGCACCTTAGAAAAACTAGACCCTTCAAGAGATCAACTTGTAGCCCTAAGAGACCCCGTAATAGCTGGTATTGTTACATCGGCAATTAAAACAGTAGGTGGAGACCCTCAGAAGGCTAGGGAGACATTAGAAGCTAATACTGCCGCTACAGATAGACTAACTAAAATATATGAAGCAGCCGCAAAAGCAGTACCACTAAAACCAGATAACAAGGATGCAGCATTAGCTGTACAAGCTGTGTTAGTTGGTCTTGGTGCTATTGGCTTGAATCGTGGTGGTAGAGTTCCTGGCTCTGGCAATAGGGACACTGTGCCTGCACTACTTACTCCTGGAGAAATAGTAATTCCATCTGATCAAGTTGATAGTCTTGATCCAAGATTAGTAGCAGCCCTTCTAAATGGAGATATTCAAAAATACGCTACTGGTGGATTTGTATCTTCACGACAAAGAAGATTGTTAGAGGCAAGAAGAAAAAGACAAGCTCAACAACAAGCAAAAAGGGAAGAGAGAGCTAGAGAAAGAGAGGCGTTCCGTACACGTAACGATCCTCCACCACAACTACCTCTAGCATTGCCATCTCCACAACTGTCAACCTCATTAAAATCAGCCACAGAAGCCCTTAGAAAACCTCTTGGTTTTAGCACTCCTGCCTCCTCAACAGCCAATAAAGCTATAAATGAGTTCAAAGCAAGACAAGCAAACAAGGGAGAGACTGAGGCAAGCAAGAGACTTAAGAGGGTGTTGGCAGACAGAGATGCGAAGGCAGCGAGCGGAGAGCTTAGTCCAACACAAAAACGTATCTTAGAACTGAAGAATGAGAGAAAAGAAAAAACCCCTGCTAAACTAAGACTTGAAAGATTATTAGCTAAGAGGGATCAGCCTACTCCTATTACTCCTGAGCCTGATCCAATCGGTGGTCCTAGTAGTATTGGTTTTAAGCCTAACTTGTTCCCAAGCACTCAAGGACCATTGCCTCCTAAAAAGGGGCTACCTCCAGTTCCACCTGCACGCCCACCTGAGATTCCTGTTCCTACTACACAACAAGCAAAACCATTTAGAAACAATAACGATCCAAGATTTGAACAGATAAGACAGAATCAAGCAGCAAGTAAGGTTACAGCCGAACAAGAACGCGAAACTATTCAAAACTTTAAGCCTACGCTTGGCGTACAAGCTTTTAATGCTAATAGGTTTGCAAGAGGCTTGTATGGTGCTGGTAAAGGTTTACAAAATAAGTTAAATGATCGTGAGACTTTTGCAGAAAAGGCTCGTAAAGCAGCATTGCAAAGAAGAAATAAAGAACAGTTTGGTAAACCATTTGACATAAACAATCCATCAATTGATCCTATTCTTCAAGCGTCTGAAGAACGAGCTTTACTACAAAGAAATAAGGCAAAATTTGGTAGTCCTGTAAATACAACTACTGATTTTACTGAACTTCCTAGAAAGCCTAGACTTAACATCAACACACCAACACTAGGTGCAGGTATTGATCGTGCAGAAATTGACCCAAATAACAGACGAGCACTGGAATTGCAACGAAGAAACAAGGAAAGATTTGGTGAACCATCAAATGATCCCGTTAAACGTTTCAATGATAATACTAGAGTGGGTGGACAAGCATTCTTCAACCCAGGTCAAGATGTTATACCTGAGTCAAGTGCCGCTAGCAGAACCAATAACCCAAGAACTATACAAGAATCGAATGATATTATTAACTCACGAGAGCGTGGTGTTCCTGGTGGTGAAAGCTTTGACGCTTCTGTAACCAAGTTTGCTTCTGCTGCTCAAGAGCTAGGCAAAAGTCTAGCAGCGTTCCCAAGTCAGATTACGATGACAGGTACACATGATTTGAACGTAAATCTAAATGGTGGAGAGGTTCTTGCCTCAATACAACCATCTATTGAAAAATTGGTTCTAGCTTCTATTCAGACTAACATAGATAACTTGATCAAAGATAAGTTTCCTAAAGTTGGTGGAGGTTTCATTGCGGAAGCTCCTGCGGGATTAGTACCAAGTCAAAGATCAGTAGCAGCGAATCCAGATAAATAATAGGACGACTATGAAATACTATATCGGCAAATGGAAATTAGAAAACGGAGTATACTCGCCCCCAGACGGAATGGAGGCGGGTGTCGATCTACGTTCTATTGGAGATATGTCTAATACCAACCAAGATGGTTATGGTCTCTTCCTGGGCAACGGAAACCTGGGAAGCGACTATGATCTATTGGGAAATGGTGATATTCGTGAGATTAAGAGTACGGGTCGTTTACGCAATATGTTTCAAAGACTATTGGGTTATAAGCCACAAGGTGATAACTTAAGCGATCTACTGTTTGATATTTTAACCATTGGAAGTCATCCAGATGGTGCTGCCGGTGTACGCTCATTGGTTCCTAGCACAACAAGTACTCTAATGGTAAAACTACATGGGCACGGTACCATTAAAACAGAGAAGTTTAATAGACAGCATCGACACTGGAATAAGACACGAGACGTATTAAGAGAGACATACAGAATAGCTAAGACACAAAGTAAAGGTGATGAGCATCGTAAGCTACTTACTATGTTAGGTATAAAATTTGGTATTAGCGATCCTGAGAATCACTTCATTCCAAAAGACCTACCTAAAGAGAGACCATTACCACCAGATACAACGTTCACAGAAACATTCCCTACAGATGGAGCTACTCTTGATAGTGGTTCACAAGATTTAACATGGGATACTGATGTTAGTGCTGACATGGATGTTAGTGGTAATCAGTTGGTATGGACTAGTGCTAGAGATGGTGAAGAACATTATGCCGAAGCTCAGCATGACCTGTCTGACGACGACATGTCTACGTCTATAGATATTATTACTATGGATATATTTACTGGTGGTTCTAATGATAATAGTCCACGAGTATCTGCACTTGTTAGGGTTGACAATTCTACTACCGACAACTACTACAAATATGAGAAGTTCATCGAAAGGGATTCAGATACATTTTTCAAAGTTAGAAAATATGTGGGTGGAACAGGAACTACACTAGTTGGATCAACAGCATTAACTGGTTCTCTACTTGGTACAATGACACTATCAATGACTGGTAGTACCTTAACTTATGACTCAGAGGGTTCTACTGTAGACACGTCTATCATTGGAAATGTGCGTGGTGGATTTTATGTTGAGACTGACAATGGTGGTTCTGTAACTCCTGGTAGTATTGTTATTGACAATATCGTTATAACAGACGGTGTTAGCGATCCCGTTCCAGACCCAGTGAGAGACATTCCTCTACAAACAACAACAGGATGTTTTGGTATGAGTACCTTCGTTGGGTCTCAGTCCATAGCTATTCCATTCGAACCTAAAGTGTTAATATTTTACTCTAACAGAAATATGGAGAATAGTGGAGACTATTCTCTTCAAGGGTTGGCAGAAGCTAATGCTAATCTTAGTATGGGTTGGGCTTTAGGTAGTGGTGCTGGAGAATATGGAGTATATCCGCAATGTGCTGTAAGCCAATTTACTGCACATGATAGAGAAGACAGGCAACTAACAGGCTCTTGTAGAAGTCATACCCCTTCTGGTTGCTTCATCATGGCTGGAGAAGCTAACGCTACACATCCTGGTGATAATACATTTGGTAATATTGCTAGTGCATACCTTACACAGATGGGTACCACTACCAAACTACAATGGGATCAGGTCGATGGCATTCCTCGTGAGATTTGTTATTTCGCCATTGGTGGAAGTGAATTAAACCAGTTTAACATTAGTCAAATAGAAGTTCCATATGATAGTGGTGTAGTTGACTATACTGGTTTGGGTTTTGAGCCTGGACTATTGATGAGTTTGAGTGCTGGTATCGAGAGTTCAATCAGAGTCGCTCCTGAAGCTGATTCTGCTATGGGTATTGGATGGGCTGTTGGCTCCGGTTTAGGTAAACAATATGCTCATGGGCACTGGTGTAAACATGTTCCTCAAGGTAATTTTCTCACCAACCATACTCACGGCAATCAGTCTAACAAACACCTAATAGCTTTTAACAACGACTACCCTAACGATGCCGATCCTGTGACTGATATTTTTGAAGTAAGTGCAGCATTCTCTGGGGTACACTCAGATGGATTCAAGTTAAACTGGGATGGTATCCAGGGTTCTGGTGCAACAGTGTTTGTGATGGCTCTGGAGGGAAATCTATATAATGTCGGAACCTTCTCATCTCCAGACGCAACCTCTCCAACCTATCCCATTACATATGAACAAACTGTGGAAGGCATGGGTTTTAGACCCCTAAGTGTGTTTGTTACTGGGCACGGTAGAGATGGTTTTACCAATAGAGGTGGAACTACTGGTTCGTTCCATAGTTTTGGTGTTGCTAATGAAGATGTAGATTTCGATGTTAGGGATTCGCCCACTTGTCATATGTTGAGACAAAATGTTGGATTACAAAGTCCGAACGTAGCTGTTACGACGACTACAAAAGGTGATGTTATAATTGATACTGTTGGTTCCGACATAACCCTAGAGAGGAAACGTATAGCTCGTTTAGATAGTTTTACTAATGACGGTATGCAGTTAACATGGGATTTATATAATGGTGTTGCTGCTGACTATGGTTATTTGGTATTTGGTAGTAAGTTTTCCATAGGAGATATGGATTGTAAAATAGTAGGGGCTTTGGCTTCTGGTGTGTCTAATAATTTTACCGGATCGATTAAATCATCTACATTTCCTGGTCAGTTTAATTTCTATACTGGTGGTCTTGGTGGAGATTTTGGACTGGGGACAGCGGGTAATATTAACTTCTCAACCACTCCACACTCTGGCATAGATAGTTTGCTTGATTCTGATGACCCAATATACTTCAATACAGTTGCAAGGGTTCCTGAAAATTCTGGATTAGCAATGAATACCCTTGGTATTGTAGGAACCTCTACCACTCAAAATATGTACACTGTAGGACCAATACCAGTACCAGTCACTATAGAAGACGGTACTATGGGTATGTATATGCATGTGAATGATTTAGTGACTCATAGTGGTGATCTAAATGTGTTCATGTGGTCAACGACCAATCCTGGATTACGTGGACTTAAGCCAATGTATCTTAAGAACACAAACTATGGTCCATTTGCATCAATGAACATGTATGTGCCAAACGCCGAAACTGACGATGTCACAAGCAACATGAACATGTACATAAATACTGGTGATAACCCAGATGGATCATCCGACATAAACAACAATATCACATTTATGGTTGGTTCTAGTGGAGCTATTGAGACAACAACGTTCTTCACAAAGGGTCTTGGTACCACTGATGGATCATTACCTTACAATGGTAGTATGAATATGGTAATCTATAGTCAGACCGCTCAAGGCGATATGGGCTTCTATATGCCTGGACCATCTGGAGAAAACCAAAGCTTTAATATGTACATGCCTGGACAGGCGTCAAATAGTGGCGTTCCGTTCTATATCGATAGTAGTGACACGAAATCCAATACTAATAAATTCTTTACTCGTGGATTCTAAATATGTCTGTTATTTATGATAGTAAAAAAATCATCCCAGCACCAACTGTGGATGTGACGAAAACATACCAGACTTCTGGAGATGGTACCAAGATAGGTTCATTGTTTACACTAGTAATCACTGGAACATTAGTCGCTTGGAAAGGTAGCCCTTTGGGTATGACCTCTCCAGGTGGTGGAAACTATGGTGGGTACCAAAATAGATTCTGGACTGGAACTGGCTATCCACCTGACGAAGTCGTAGATGGAGACGAGAGACTTAGGTCTCTACTTGCTAAGCAGAAGGCTTTACGAGACCTGTTCTCTACAGATGGTTTATCATTAGAGTTTACACCTCTTGATGGTAGTACCCCTATGAAGTGCTACCCTAGAGTACAATCTATCAATTTCGCAGATGGTATTTGGTACAATCGTACTGAATACACCATTACTCTTGAAGCTGACTGTTTACTGTTGGATGGTACTCCAATATGTGAAGACGAATATGATGCGTCTATATCAACCGCTACTGAAACCTGGACTATTGATCAAGACAGTTCCAACCCAGAAGGAGTGGGCTTACCAGCTACGTATAGGTTGTCACATACAGTCAGTGCCACCGGTAAAAGAAACTTTGACGGTGGGTCATTAAATAAAGAGGCTTGGCAACAGGCTCAGGATTACGTGCTGCCCAAACTAGGCATAGATGGGACTAAGATATTATCATCTGGCGTTTTAAACTTGCCAGGATATTATGGTGGTCTTAACCAAGTTCGTAATGAAACCTTAGATGAGGTAGGTGGCACATACTCAGTAACGGAATCATGGATTATAAGTAGTGGTAATGCACTTGAAACGTTTGAGGTATCTAGTAGTACATCTAGTGATAGTGGTCGTACAACTGTTAATATTAATGGTAGTGTGACTGGTTTAGAAGAAAGAAATTCTGACAATGAGCTTGTAACTGAAAAATACACCAATGCTACTGCTAAGTTCAATTCCATTTCTGGTTTGTTCTTAACGAGGGCACAGGACTATTCTGGAGAAACTCTGAATATCACCCCTGTGACGACAAACATCGGAAGAAACCCAATAGGTGGAACTATTAATTATGCATACGAGTATAATGATAGACCTAGTACTTGTATTACAGGTGCTAAGCAAGAGTCTATATCTATCCAAGATAGTTTTGGAGCCGATGTATTCGCTTCTATCTTTGTGTTGGGAAGAACTGCCGGTCCTGTATTACAAAATTTAGGTGCTAAACAACAATCATCTCGTTCACTTAACATAGAACTGGTAATGCCAGGAATTGATCCTGGTGGATGTACGCTAGCTGAACTAAGAACGGCAATCACAAGCAGTAAACCAAGTTTAGCTTCTCCTACTGCTGCTCAGATACAAACCATTGTTGACGCTGCAAACCCAGCCAATGCCACCGTTGCTAATGCTGGTACGCAGGTGTTTGTAAATAGTCAACAAGAGACTTGGGATTATATAACTGGAAGGTACACTTATAGTGTAGAATGGGTTTATGAAATATGAGTTTTACTCAACAGACATTTTTTGGTTCTTCTATTCGTGGGTTTGACGCAAACCTGGGATGGAATGATTCAGTATCTCAACTTACTGTACGACTAGTAGATGATCCAGACAATGGGGATTTGTTCCAACAACCTGGAATGGGTATTTCTGCTGGATTTAGCTATAACGGTTGGGAGTTTAAGGGAATTGTCCAGAACTGGAGACAGACTGGTGGTTCAGATGGTAGTCCATTATATGAGATTAGCATAACCGATCCCAGAGAACTATTAGATGGCGTAGAGCTTATCTTAGATGGATATAATGGTACAACAGGTGGCGTACCAAATTTGATTAATGTATACGGCTATTTAGAAAGTGTCGCTTTTGGCGGCTCTGGACGCAATGATAGTGGTATACCTTGGATCAATGTACGTAGTGTGGCACAGACCCTTACTGCTGCTTCGACACCTTACGGTGGTCCTATTCAGTTTCGAGGAGAAAACTACTTAGTAGACCTGACTGGACTACCGCTGGTTCCCGCAACATATCGTGTTGGTGGTACCAGTATTAGCTTGTTAAGTTTTATTCAAGAGATGTGTGGTGCCGCTTCTGCTGACTTCTTTGTGACACTGGAAGTGGTTAATGGCAATAAGGTAATTACTGTCCATTCAATATCTCGTAGAATACAACCTACATTTAGAAAGATTAACCAGTTCGTTAGTAGCGTTACTGGTGCTGTAAGTAAAGATGTTGGATTTGAGCTTCGTAATGAAATTACTAGTAAGTTTGTATCTGGCGGTCCTAAGAAAGAAATATTCTTTCAAACTAGTGATATTGGCAATCCCAACAGGGGTGACGATGACACTATCGCTCCATATTGGGGTGTAGACCTAGATGGTAACTTGGCTATTGGGTACGATTTTAATGACTCTCATACTGTAAAATTAGATGCTCGTGCCGTAGATGTCACTGGTATTGGTGATAAATATACTACAGACGTTGGAGAACTAAGAGCCGCTATTGAAAGCCAATCTGCCTGGGAAAGTTTTCTATGGTATAATCATGACAACGAAAAAAGACTAGATGATGAGGGTGAAGAGACAGATGAGTTTAATGTACATGTTGGCAAGGCAAGTAAGATAGGTATTATATCTAATACTATACAAAATATTGCTGGGATTATCAATGGTAAAGACACTGTTGACAAACTAGACGCATTGGCTCCTCAAGACTTGTTGAACTTGGATGGTCAATATGCAGATAAATCCGAGGCTAATATTCATAAGTTGTATCAATTTGTGAGTGATTATGCCAATGAGTTCTACGGTCGTCAGTTTATGGTCAGAGTGCCGTTTGTGTCTACTAAGATTGATGAAGATGATCAATTGGTCACAAGTAGAGAGCCAACTGATGGTGGATTCATTGCAGAGGCAAGTTTTCCAAATGCTATATCTAGTAAGCTGATGCCAGAGCTATATGACGCCCTGACACTTTCTGATGGTAGACTTCCAGCATATGCTAGATTCAATAATGCACAAAATTACGATTTCTCACAAATAAGCCCATCTGACATAATAGTGAATCAAGACGGTCGTACTGTTTTCGTCAAAGGTAGTTTGTCAGAAAAGATGGAGTTCTTAAATAATAGAACCAAATTCTCCCCTAGAGTAGTATTCCAGATGTCTGGTCCAGTATACCGTAAAGCGATTGACTTTAATGGTGTCGTGGGAGATATGCTCTTAAGACAATACAAAAAATTAGGTGATAGCGATGCTCCGTCTAAAGTAATAGCCTTCTTCACTAAATATGGTGCTGATGCCCTTAAGGGTGCAAAATCTGGTGAGGCTATTCAACCAGACTTGATCGCATGCCCACTGAAAAGTAATGTGGATTCGTATGGTCCTTGGTTAGCAATTGGTGCCCAAGGTAAGGTAGACTTTGAAAACGATGAGTCTTTAGTTCCTTGGAACTATGGTGGATTCGCTGCCATGAATGCCGTTGGTAACGCCAAGGTTTCAGAAGCCCTATCAAACCAACAAGTGGCTGAGAACGGTAGCGTGGAGTTCCCTGGTGCCCCTGGAGTTAGCTTGGGTGCAGCTTTGATCCAAGGTGGACCTTATGTTACAGATATAAATGTGTCTGTGTCTGAGGGTGGTGTGACGACCTCATATCGCATGAACACATGGACTCCTGAATTTGGTCAGTTTTCCAAACAAAGACAGTCTCAAATTCAAAGTATGGCTCAGAAGTCACAAAACGATAGACGTAACTTTAGAAACAATCGTCAGACAGCTAAGAATCTCAATTCACTATCTGGACAAAAGAGGCAGTTCTTTAATATTGTCAACAGACAAAAACCCAACAGTTCACATCAAATAATTGGTGGACAAAACTTTATTACTGTAGACACTGAGGCATCTGGAGACACTCGTGAGGTGTCACACGGTGTTACAAACGTGGTTACTTTACCATCTTATAATAGTGTACATCAAAACGATTCAGATAATGCGAACAAGGGTGCTGTATCTTTGGATGGTCTGTTTCGTCCATTCTCTGCTGAGTTTAGCACACCCGATGCTACTGGTGTAACCCCTGTAACAAGTCCATTGTCAACATATACTCAACCAAGTGGTGGTGCCACGTTTCCAACCGCTATAACGTTAGACCCTTTCAGTGGAAGTGGTGACTTTTCTTATGTGGGTGGTGTCAATCGTGACAAACCTATTGCTTTGAGGGGTCCGTTAGTAGTGACTGGATATGGTATTGATGTAGATGGATATCCTGTTCCTGGACAGGGGGGTACTTTTGTTTCTAATTACAAAACACGCTCACACCTATGGAAGACTGGTCCTGTTGACTTAAGATGGGATCAAACTCGCGGAGTATGGGTCACTGGCACTAGTACATCTAGTGGTATTCGGGGAGGTATTATTACTGAAGTTAACGAGGGAGATTTAGAAGGTAAATTTAACTTGCTATCTGATGCGGACCCAATGAATACTGATAGTGTTGAAGAAGAAGGAGTAGATTTTCGTAATTTTCTTAACATACCGGTCTGTGTCGATCAGAAAGTGTTTGTTACTAAAATTGCTACTAAGTGGCATCTTGTTAATGCTGAATACACTGGCTTTGATGTTGTTACAGATATTACGTGTGATAATAATTCCTTTACTCCAACAAAAAGAACTATATATCTGGGTTCTGCATTTGGACAAGAAAAAGTTTGCGATGGGAGTGAATAATGACTTTTGAAAAAGGCATGACATTTGATCCAACACAAGACTCTCAGTCTAAGGGTGGTACAGCGTCACGGTCACTATGCTCGACTGCGTTGGTGGATTGTGACGGTGGCTCTATTTATGCTAGACCTACTGCTGCTAACACTATAACTATGTATTCTAGTGGGTTTACTGCTTTAACAGCAAATGACCTTATTGCAGGTAGGGGTATTAGACATTCTGCTTACGCCAAAGTGCCATCCTTCAACATACCAATGACCTTGGTTATTGGTGAAAATGATGGATATTTCAAATGGACCGCTGATATAACTGCCACTGTATCTTTACATGAAGTTATTTCTGGAGTTCCAAGTATTTATCCGGTGCCCGATTTTCCCCCAATGACTATTGGTGGTGGCTACCGCAGATTTTTGGGTGACGACGGTAGTGGTAGCGAAGATGTTGGAGAAACCACAGGTAACGGTGGTGCTATTTATTATGTAGAGAGTTATCAGCATGATTTTTCTGGCACAGTTAAAGGTAATGCTTTTGGCTGGGAAAGTGTGGTTCTTGAGTGTTCCCTTGAGATCATTCCAGACAGGTATGATAAGATTTGCTATAATCCTCTAATTGGTCCCATACCTCCAAGAAATCCACCATATAGACGCACGACCTTTAAGGCGGATATTGTGCAGTTCATCGTAAGGACTAAGAGTTTTGAGGGTGCTAGAGAGTGTGTCAATCCTGGTCTAATTGTAGATAGTGACTGTTATGAGTGTTATTATTGGTGTTTCACTAGGGGTTATTTAAACCGTTTTAATACTATTCCAATAATTGAAGGTTATAATGGAAATATAACTGTAGTTATGGATAATACTTGGAAGGATTTAGTGTAATGACCACATGTGATAATGATCAATTTGGTTGTCTCGATTGCGCTTGTGCAACCACCTCTAATGCGGTATGTTTTGAAGTGCCTGAAAATACATATGAAGGTTCTGCTATAGTAACACTTGGAGCTTTTGAACAATTAACTAGTTGTGGAATGCTCAGTCCTGACCAATGCGGCATCTATGGGGGTAAACGTTGTTATTCTAGTAGGGAGACATGCAGTGTGTACACTGGTTCTTATGTGGTGGATAATGTATTGGGACAGGGTCATTGGTCGCAAACTTTTGAGGTTGCAGACAAGCATTTTTTAACGATAACTAATTTCTCTTTTGATAGTCTTTTTATAATCCCAACGTCTAGTGTATTTATTCGATACACAAGACCGGTTGGTTTTTTTGGTGAAGGAGATAACACAGTCCGTGGATTACCAAATTATGACAATCAGGACTGTGATGGTAGTTTTCCAGCAGGACCGTTTGGAACACAGTGTGGTCCAGGATTTGAAACTAAAATCTATAGAGTTGCAACCTTTGATGATTCCTCTCCAGAAGCAGGTAAAACGGTTTGCTTGTATGAAGAATATAGACAAGGTTTGTTTACCCAAGAAGGGATAGATGCCTACTTTTCCCCAATTTGGAGAGCTTGCTATACACCTAGTTGGTACAGTTGTTGTCCAGTCTCACATGTTCACAGAGACCCTAATGGATATTTATGCGAACCCCCACCAAGTATAACGGTGCAATACTTATGAATTGTGATTTCAAAATAAAAGACAATAACCATACTTGTAAAAGATGTGGATTTTCAATCGATCTCCCAGATAGCTTTGTAGGTCCATTAAGAAGAAACTGCACTTCTCCACCAACAATAACAGAAAAGGCTAAAAACTTTTCTAAGAGTATGGTGAATTTTGCTAAAAACAAATTCAAGACAGTTTCCCAAAAAGAAGCACAAAGACGCTTTGAAATTTGTACAGGAACAGACGAAACTCCAAAATGTGAGTTCTTCAATAATGGAACTTGTGATAAATGTGGATGTATTACTGCCTTAAAATCTAAGATTGAGTCAGAGAGCTGTCCAGAAGGAAAGTGGTAATAAATGCTGGATTTTAGAGTATAATTAAGTAGAGACTCCCTTATAATAAGAAAGAATAATCAATATGGCTACAATAACCTTTCATGCCGCTGACCAGGGTTTGTTAACTATTAACAACCTTTCTGGTAGTGGTATCGGTTTTTATGGTAGTGGTTTCGGTGCATCAGTTGCCGTTGGTGCATATAACGATACCACATTCATTACCGATAGTAATGGTACTATTAATGGTGCCCAAGTTAACAATATTAAATATACAATAGCTAATAGCGGTAGCATCAATGGTGCTACTATGATTAACCTACTAGACATGCCTAACTATTTAGCTAGTTTGAACGCTCGTTTTACGCACGGAAGTGCCGTTCAGGTGCAAAATGTGAAGTTCCGTCAGTATAACCGTTCTAGCATCAACGTAGGCGGCTCTGGCGTGACCATGAAGGCTGCTGAACTGATTCACACTAGTGCGACACAGACTGGCGAGCTAGGCTCAGGAGACAGCGCGTGGGTCACTCCTAGAGGGTCTGCCGTAATCATGGATTTGGCACAGTCTCCAGGTATGTCAGGAACGTTCGCAAAAGATGGTACTTCTAGTACACATGCAGCTACAAGACACGATTGGTATCTAGCGTTATCAGCATCCCCCAACTCAGTTGGATCAAAACTATTCGCCGGTTATGTGGAGCTTGAGTTCCTCTGATAAGTCCTTTGATAGTAACGACTTACGTCATTCTGCCAGTCAGAGTGGCGTATTTTTTTTATAATTGGGTTGACAAATAGCACAGTTTCGAGTATAATATTATATCCAATCAACTATTTTATTTAAGAAAGTGGAGAAAAATGCTAGTCAAACCCGATACAAACCGCTATACACACGCCACACAATTGTATAAAATGCCAAGAAAAATGACAAAAGATTTCGCTTGGTCACTAGGGCTGATGTATGGAGACGGATCAGTTGCAAAAGACGCTCCCAGAATGATAGTTCAGTGTGCGAATGATCAGCCAGACATCAAAGACAAATACGTAACAACAATCAAAGAACTATTTAACTATGATTGCACATATACCGATCAAAAAAAGGGATGCATAACTGTTAGAATAAACTCAAGACACATTATAGACTTTCTACAGGTTAATAATGTATTAAAGCAAAAATGCCACGAACTCGTTTTTCCTCAGTTGATACTGGATAGTAGCAAGGAGATTCAAAACGCATTCGTGGCTGGGGTGTGGGATGCAGACGGAGGAATTAGTCTAATGAATTATAAAAAAATGGGATTAACCCTAACTCAAATTTATATAAATATGACAGCAATAGATTTTGTGGAGCAAATCGAAAAATTATTGGAATGTCAATTTAGGTCCGAGTTAATAGAAAAACATGACGGAGGTAGAGATCAAAAAAAGATATACGTAAATCCAAAAGATATGCGACTTTTCCTAGACCAGTTTACGGAATCTGTTAAAGTACAGAATGTAACGGCATTAAATCCAAGATTTCCAAAAGATGGTAAATATGGAATGCATAGATTCACCCACAAAGATGGTACCGTGATCGAAGCCAACATGACCAAATTTTGTAAAGACAATGGATACTCTTGTGGCAATTTTAGTAATGTTAAAAATGGCAAACTAAACTCAGCTTATGGTTTCGTTAAAATAGAGCAACTATATTGAGGCAAACTCTAAATTGGTAATATACTCTGGGTCCATGAACTTAACTCTTGTGTCCATTTTCTTTGAGCCATATTATTTCCTTTGTATCTTTATATGCTAGGTAACTCTATACCCCTAAAAAGAAGCCCCAGGTCTTAGTTGATCTGGGGCTTTCTTTATGTCTTTTTGGGACGGTCTATTTGAAGTTTACCTGTTAGGCTTCTTAATCTAGCGGTGATGTAATAATCGCCGCATATTATTTTAAAACGTCCACTACTAGTTCTTCCATTAGGATAAAACACCACAGGTTCACCATAATAAGTTTCCCATTTGACTTTACCCTCACGAATGCTCGACAACCTCGTGCGACTAATATCGCTACGAAGCTGTCGGGCTTCTTTTTTTATGACAATCTTATCCATACTTCTGTAAATAGTAGGCAATGAAATCGCCGCGATTGAACACAATATAGATAGGGCTATCAACATTTCCATGAGGGTAAAACCTTTATTCTTCCTGCTTAGTTTCAGGGTTCCACTTAAGCCATCCATTGTGTGGTAGGTACTCTCCTGCCTTTTCATGGTTTTTACCATACTTACGTTTTGGGAACAAGGTTTCTGTCTTCTTATGTGCTCCAAAAGCTAGCTTGGCTAGACACCCGATGTTGGTGCATCTAATTTCGTAATAGGTGTTCTCCTCTTGGTCTTGTCGTGTAACGTAACGGAGTTGCTCACAGCCACATTTGCCACATTTAGTATTATCAAATACTTCTTGGTATGACGCCATGTTAGAAAACAATTCTTTGTGATCGTTGCCGGTTACTGTTAGATTACCAACTGTTAATGTTGCACTCATACTTTAATCTCCTTGTTTTTACTGTTGATCGGTATACATTGTGTCCATCCATATGCTATATTATTCTTTTTTGACATTAAACGTTTAAAACAATGTTCTAGGAACAAGGCAAACATTTCCACAAACACATCTACATTTCCATTTGTAGCTACTATCACTTTTTTCGGTTGTTTTTTCAAAAGGTGTTAATCTATAAAATTGTTTGCCAAGTAGAGCCATATCATGTCCACAATGTCTCTGAGACCCTTTAATCCAATTACTATAGGATATCTTATATAATTTATCACATTTACATTTCGCCCAAACATACCAATAATGTGCTGGTACCCTTTTGTTTGTATCCAATAACCATACTACGTCAACAACCCTTTTACATCCCTTCTTCATTTGATCTGTGTCTTTTAAAACACCTAATATTTCTTGTCTAGTTTTTTTTCTGGGCATCTGTGTTGACTATCTTAATTTCTGGTGGAATACCTTTTGACAATTCATTCTGTTCTGTACCTTGGTAGTTATTTAATTCACCGATCATAGCTTGTGCAATACTGTAAGGTACTTCGTCAATACTGTCATAAGCTTTCTTATCCGATTTTCCTGTGTAGAACATCTTGTTGATGAATTTTTCAACTTCAATACCAAAAGTGCTACATTTAGAAGTGATTACAGCAGCCTGTGTTGCGGTAATCGTGTCCTTTTCCAGTTCGTCCATAACATTCCTTACACTGTCTGTTGATAATGCTGGTTTGAGCATTTCAGTTGCGTCTTTGTCATTGTCCATTTCCTCAGCAGTTACGACATTCAACTTGAGTGCCTTACGTAACGCTCGTCCTTCTGCTCTCGTAGATGCCGTAGCTGATGGGTGTACAGCAAACGTGTCAGGTGTGTTTCCAACCCAACAGTCAGCAATATCTGATACTACAGTACCATCCACAAACACAAGCTCGTACACAATAGTAGCCATTGGCAACCCATTATGGTCTTGTGACATAATTACTTGGGTTGGACCACTTCTTACGATCTTGCCAAGCACATCCTCAGCCACACGACGTAATCCTACAGCCTTTGGATACTTACCATCTGCCAGTTCACTGTCATCAAACAAAGACATAATATCCACATGCTCTGTTGATGTGATAGTGGTCTCTGTGCGAACTACGTCTCGTACTACTGGTTCTGTTTCTAATGCTGGTGGTGGTGTGGCTTTTGGTTTCTCTTCATATTGATCACCAAAAATAGCAGAAATCTCACCAATATCACTTTCTCCAATTCCAGACAACAATGCGTCTAGATCACTATCCGATCCAAAATCAACATCTGCGTCAGGATCAACATTATGATTATTTAGTACCTGTTGTCCTTCTTCAATGCTCATATCACCCATCAATGGTACTTCGGGTGCTGGGCTTGCTGAAATTGCAGCATCCATACTTTCCAACGCCTCAACCAAATTTGCCTTACCCTTAATATCGGCAGCTTCCTGGATGGTCATACCACCTTCTACCAATTTATCTCTAATGTCCCCAACCTTCATCTGTGTATAGTCCATATTACTTCAAAGCCTCAATCTCGATATAACGGTTCTCTGGTGAAGGAAACTTTTTCTTAATATTCTCCAGGTGTTCCACGACCTGTTCTACAATCATTTCTGCTTGAATCTCACTCCAATACTTAATGTCATACTTAATCCTAATCATGCAGTATCCAGCACCCGCTACCAAACCACTTTTCTGCTTGTCAGATTGTTGGTTCTTTTTCAACTTATCTTCGCCCCAAATTGGTTTGAAGTGAGTCGGTCCATCAATCTCAATAACAGTCTTCAATCCTGGCAGGAATAAGTCCAGTTCAAGATTCTCATTTGGGATCAGGTTCTTGCGGTGGAAATCCACCTTATATCCAAAGTCACGTAAGGCAATGAGCATGAACTTCTCAATCTGTGACCCTTCCATCGACGCCTTACGAATAGCCTTATGAGCAGCTTCTCTACGAGCTTCATGAAATTCAGGTGATTGTGAATTCCAAATATCACGCATCCTCTGTCTCATTTGCTCCTTCTCTGCCTCTGGCTTATTTGTCCATGTTTCATGGACTCCACTAGAAATCTTTTTACGAACTGATAATGGTCTCTTTTTACCTTTAGTCGGATGATTATCTGTTTGCTTAAGATAAGCTGTCTGAGCGGTGCTACGATCTCGTAGTGGCTCCCCGATTTCTTGTAGTGTTCTTGTTATCTTAGATGAATATGTACCTAATTCTTTGGCGATTGCAATGGTACTCATATTATCGCGGTACATTTTTCGTACCTTTTCTTGAAACTCTGGGTCTCTCGCCTTTTTGCGTCTAGCCATTTAATAGCTCCGTAAAATTAAAGTCCTCTACAACCGCTATGGGTTGTTTGTTACAGTACTTTGCAATATGTTTTGAGTGCGTCTTACTTCTGGCTACAAGTTGTAGGTCAGGGTGTCGCATGATCCCCATGTAATATTCAAAGTTTTTATTTTCTCTTCGCCATTCCAAGTCCCATACGTATAGGTATTTGGGTGACGGATTGGGCATAGCCAATACTTGACTAGCTTGGTGTACGTTTGTGCAGACAATGTTGCCACGAAAATCCATTAGCTCGCTGGTTTCCATGATCGCTGTTTGCACTGGGATACAAGGGTCAGACACATTCTGTACGAATAATGTGGCAGGATGGTCATTGCCTTGTGACACCCAGTGATTCAGGAAGTTGATTCCATAAAAGGACGCTTGGGAAGCCCCAACGTGATTTAGTATCAATCCTAGATTATTCATCTTCGTCCTCTTTTGGTTTTGGTTCAGTCCAAATATTTTTTGAACCTGTAAAAGTTACAGACTCAGTCTCGTTGTAGGATAAGGGAAATTTTATATCAGCTACAAACTGGGACGCCTTTCTCTCACACACAAACACCCCTGGCATCCATTTCGTCTCACCGTCTTCTTCACCCTCAGCTTCATCAAACGTGAATTGCTCTGCTGTATCGAAACCATCCAATTCTTCAAGCTGACTATCTCGTACAACAATGGTCACATCATTACCTAGATTAGATGCTTTTGAGAATCTAATAGCTTCTGACAGTTCCTCATTGGACATTTTGATCGTGTCATTATCAATTAAGATAACATCAGCATTACAATCGTATACTCCTAATGGAGTGATGTATTTGATACCCTCTTGCTCTCCAAGGTACTTCAAGGCGGCTTCGTGCCATTCTGGACCATATGTAGAACCAACACATTCACAACCTACATATCTGGCAAGGTTGTATAAATGCACACCAAATCCACAACTATACTCAAACACCAGTTTAGGGTTTAAGCCGTTGATCAGATCGTACAGGCTCTCGTTTGCCTCGTTGTCGAGTGGTTCAATATCGTCTACACTATTATAGACGATTCGCTCGTTATTTTCAACACTTTTTCGGAAAGTTCCGACTTCACACAAAAATTTTCTATGACTGCTCATGTTTTTTCTCCAAATATAAAAGTGGACTGTCTGTGCAAACTCCCCAGCACCCGTTAGACGGCACTCTGTAGCCTGCGTTCTCTGGCATCATATTGATGCAATTTACTACTACAACTGATCCTGGGTACGCCACAAGCACGTTCTGACTGGTAAGGGTGTACTTGTCTTTGTCGTGCCAGAAGAAATGTAGGTTGGATAGTAGGAATTCTCTTTGGACGTGTACCAATTTACCAAGAGCTTCTACGTTTTTACAATGCAGAAGCAGTTTATCCATATGGTCCACAATGTAATCCCACGATATCTGTTCTGTTGGTAGATCATGACCCAAATACCAATTATTACCAATTAACCAAACATCAACCTCTACCATGTCACAATATTCTAATGCTTGTTCAATGGCGGACTTAGTATTAGGCTCCCTTTTGCGAATCTTATAATTAGTGTCTCCGATGTCTTCATTATAAAAGAATCCCACTTGTCTGTTTAGCTTCTTTTGACTGACTAAATTGCCCCTATGTGATATAATCTTCATTTATTCTCCATCCTTTGGTGTATAACTGGTATTACAAACACCACCGTAGTTTTTCACTCGTTCCAAATCCTCCCAATCCTCTCTCAAGAGACCAAATACATCACTATCCAGCCATTCGTTACACTTGTGTACACACTTCTTTTTTGTTCCTTCGTATTTGTAACCACAATACTCAGCACATTTTCTAGATGCTTTATTGTTAGCCAACACCTCTGTGTCCAACCTGTGCATATTGAGTACTTCAAACCCAAAGTCTACACCAATCTCTAAAACAGTCTTTCCATACCCCTTCCCCCTACTATCTTTTAACACATCATGGGCAGAATCATATCTGCGATTTATCCAGTCAATGTTACTGATCTTGTATACTCCTACACTTCTGCCGTTGTTAGACTTATCCCACACAATAAAAACCATATTGTTCTTATCGCCTAACATATTATGGTACCATCGCATTTGATCATCCATACTGATAACGGCAGTATTATGTGTCCCGAACCAGCTTTCTGTTTTTAGATCAAACAAATCGTCCTGATCTCTTTCTTCCATCTTACGTAATATTAAGCCATTCTTATGGTTATACATACTACCATCCTTCGTTAATTTTTTCAGTGATATATTGTATATTCGCAGAAGTCACCCACCATCCAACAGGGATGCAAGTAATTTTTTCATGAACACTATCTAGTCCTGGCAAGCAAGAAGCAAACTCTTTAAAACAAGAGTATTTATCGTTTCTCTCGTGAACATGATTAGTGTGGATACCACACTCCTTCATCTTACGATTGAACCCCACAGCGTCATCTACCATAAGAGTATGAATCCAACATGCCGAGTCCATACCAACTGGTTTGAACTGCCTTTCAATGGATGGATGAATGTGTTCGTCGTAAAACTTAGAATTGTTTCTATGTATATCGATATCGTCATCAAGAAAATGCATATTAGTCATACCAATCGATGCGTTTACATCGTTCATATGAAACTTGTATCCTGCCTCTGGAACATCGTGTTGGCATCTTAGTTCGGTCCCAAGTTCTCTATCCATACCGTACCATCGTAGCAACTTAGCTCTTTTGTACAAATCAGAGTTAGGCAGAGTGAGACACCCACCATCTACTGTTGTTAGATGTTTAATAGCCTGGAAGCTGTGACAACATATATGACCACATGCTCCAACATGCTTCCCATTATACTTTGATCCAAATGCATGAGCAGCGTCTTCGATAATGACTGGTCTAAAACCAAACTTATCAAAACACTTGTCTCTGATCGTATTGATACGATCTAAGTTATTTGGTAAACCTCCCCAACTCATTAACATGATGACCTTAGTATTGGGAGACAGCTTCCTCTCTAGATCGTCCAGGTCCATGTTTAGTGTGTGTGGATTTACGTCTACCCATTTTATCTTAAGTCCATTGGCTACTATTGGGGAGTTTGTAGCGAAGCATGTTAAAGGGGTTGTTAAGACCTCTGTGTTCTCGTCACACCCACCCCATTCGCTATCTACGGTACACACCCCATGATATTTTTGAAGATTGTGCTTATTGCTCTTAACTAGGTGTAAAGCCAAATGCAATGCAGAGGTTCCACTATTAACAGTGACAATATGAGGATTTCCAATGTACTTTGCGAGTAGTTCCTCAAATTCGTCTACCTTTGCTCCTTGACCAATGTAATCACTGTTAAGTACTGCACTAGCATCAATAGATGCGCCAACATTCATTCTTACCTTAAATAGCGGTATCATAATATCCTCTTATTGCATCGTACAATTTTGCATATAACTTACTTTCGGCGGTTAGCAACTCTTCACTATTGATCTTCACGTCATTATACATAGTATGTGTTCCATAACATCCATGAATCAACTTAATTAGTAGATTGTTGTTATTTCTATGCGTGTTGAGTTCCACTTCATCGAAGTAAGATGGGTCTTTACGTAGGCTACTCAGTTGTCGTAGATGGCTCATTGTCATGGCATATATTCCAGATGTAAAATAAGGAGCCTCATACGTTTCTACTTTTACGCTGGTTTTTCCTAAGAATCGTTCGATGTTGTCAATGATGTATTCTAGGGTAAAAATTTGACATTGAGAATTAAACCTAAGAGGATGTAGTCCCTTATAGACCGTATCTAACTTACTCACATCAGACTTGTAAGCCTCATAGTCCCATTCAGTGGCGTCAATCGTGTGCTTATTTAGATCGTAGACCTTGTTAGTGTATAGGTCTGCCTGATTGATTTTGTTGTGATCATATGAAAGAATAAGGTCTAATATGTGATTAAGGGCATCTCCCTGGAAAAACTCGTATATAAATGGGTCTCCGTGCGGAGTACCATTTCCCATGATTGGAGCCACTAAGATGTTCTGTTCGTCTTCTAATACTTGGGGAATTTGTTCGATCCAAGTGTCCCACGCCCATCCACCTAAGAAACAGTCTTCATCAATTTTAATAACATGGTCGGCATCATCAGCACACATGTGCTCTACCTTTGCTCCATAATTGTTGCCGGGTGCGAATGGTATGATGTTTACTGTGAGTGCTGGATCGATTTCAAAATCAAACTTGCCCACAGGTCCAGAAGATAGTACGTTGACCTTAACCTGTTCCTTACTGTGTTTACTCATTTGGTTCATTGAGTATATTGACAACGGTAGGAATGGGCGATTGTGTTTGAATATATTAATTGATATCATATTTTAATTTCTGCATATCTTTTAAGGTATTTGTTATATAGATCGGGATACTGAAGGTCAAGATATTTGTCCCATGTGTCTCGTTGTTCATACGACAATTTGTATTTGTGGTGATCGATCTTTTTACCTTGGGTGGCGCTTTCGTCTCCTTTGGTATTGTACAGTTCAATTGATTTCTTTTGATGGTGTTCCAGGTTGTTTATGAAATCTAGCACCTTTTCTTTAGATGCTCCTATTTGGTCACCTAAAATACTAATTGATGATTCTGGATGTTCCATAAAACCCTCATAGTATAACAGTAATTTTGGACCAACCCAATCATTATACACAGTGAGATATTTCATATACCCCCATCCCTCATGTCCTAGTTCATATACGTAATCAATATCCTTTATATCCCTGTCGGCATAATGGCGAACCAGACATTCTTTGTAATCTCTCACCATGCATAATAAAAACCTTGATTCGATCAAGTCTTCTGATGCGTGTGTCTTTTGAAATAACTGAGCAGGACTGTCTTCCTGGTGTGCAGAAATACTTGGTAAACCATATAGTTCTCTACATATGTACCTTACCCAACTAATCCCTGACCTTGGTCTTGCATATAGGTAGTAACTATTCATCTTCTTTATACCTTGTTAAATATGTCTCGTAAAGATACGGATCATGCTGCTCTAGCTTCTGATCCCACATTTGTCTATCTTCTAGTGGAATGTGATACTTATGATGATCTACCTTATCCCCACCTGTTATGGATACGTTACTACCACCGTGAACATATTGTGTCAAACTGTCTGTTTTATGATCTTCAAAGTTATCCATAAACTTAACGAAGTCGTCTTGTTCACCACCAATGAATAGGTTTAGTTTTAATATATTCATCTTGGGATTTTGGATCAGGTCTTCATAGTATATAAGTGTTTTATCGCCAGAGTACTTCTCGAACAATAGTAGATACTCCATGTATTGAAGAACGTCCGCATGACCCTCTCCTAATAGCCCATCAATATATGCACTGAATTCTTGTGTAGGGCTAGAGCCATAGAAATGCCTTATAAGACACTCTTTGTAATTTCGGACTGGTACAATGAGTTTCGTATCTTTATTGTAGTCATCTGGCTTCAGAAAATGGGTTTTGTGTACAGTAATATCAGGACGTAAATGCTGACATATATATCTAATCCAGTTATTTCCAGAACGAGGTCTTCCTAATATGACAATATCGTTTTTCATATCAATGTCTCGTTAAGTAAGTTTGTAGGTCTTCTGGGGTTCCAAGTCCCCACATTTTATCAATATCATAGATGCGAACCTTGCCACCCTCACTAACAATCTCATTGTAAGCTGGACAAACATAGAACTCACCATTAGTCCGAATGTTTTTTTCGATCATTTGTTCAACTGCTGCAATGAACATCTTACCAGTTTTGTAGTAGTAGACTCCAACAGTGGCATGATTACTGATTGGATTCTTTTCTGCGACTTCGGTCACAAATCCGTTCTCGTCCACCTTGGCGTATGACCATTTTGGGTGAGTGGATTCAAATGTGAGGATGCCACCGTCGATGTTGTCGTTGGACATGGAATACAGGAATTCGTTAGAGTCCCATTCTACTAATTGATCAGAGTTAGCCAATAGTAAAGGATCGTTATTATTGATCAGGTCTTTCGCTAATAGCGTGGCATAAGCAGCACCATTAAGCTCATTGCCTTCTCTAACAATCTCACATCCTGGAGCGATCATCTTAAGCATGTTGGTCATGTTGTATTCATCGCATTGATCGCCATTCACAATGAAAATAAACCTCGCATCCACATTAAGGTTTTCTACGACCCTTTGGATCATAGGCTTGCCTTCTACTTCGATCAATGGTTTCGGAAACGTGTAACCAGCAGCTTTAAATCTTTTCCCATAACCACCCATAGGTATCAGTACGTTCAATTTCTTATTAGTCCATTTTGGTATTGTCGGTGTCACTGTATTTATTTCCTTTATCTTAGATAAAATATTATCCAATGTGACTTCTGATCGGTCGTGTACTCCAAGAACATGTGCCCCAGAGTCATATCCCGCTCTACGTCCCACATGGGAGTCTTCCACTATGAGCGTGTCTTTTGGTGATATTTTTACATCTAACATGGCTGTCATGTAAATCTCTGGGTGGGGCTTACTATACCATACGTCTTGGTTGGAGTATGATTTACTTACCAAATGTGCCACGCCTAACCGTTCTAGCACTAGGTCTAGAGTTTCCCTCACAGAATTCGAGGCACACATTATAGTGTAGCCATGATTTCTTAGTTCTATGAAAGTCTCTTGAAGTTCTTTGTCTTCTTTAATTTCCTGATTAATAAGCTTTTTGGTAAAGCCCTGCTTCGCCATACTAATGCGTTC
>Ga0114918_10000245_pt1 | contig 45205 bp, 56 predicted proteins | sample LantaG_FD_87015 | JGI IMG/M metagenome (GOLD analysis project Ga0114918, IMG submission 87015) | Deep subsurface microbial communities from Baltic Sea to uncover new lineages of life (NeLLi) - Landsort_02402 metaG | ecosystem: Environmental > Aquatic > Marine > Oceanic > Sediment | place... | reverse complement strand
TCTTTGCACCATCGTGCTATTGTGGTAGCACTTACACCATTAAGCGGGTCTACCGGGAATTGAACCCGGATTTTGTGATAGACAGTCACATAGGATAGCCATTACCTCATAGACCCAAACAAAACCAAATGGCCCACGAGAAATAGCCAAGTCGAAACCGAGCTACCCTCTGCACGCTTGATGCTCTCCAGTCATCTTAGTGTAACTGTGCCAGCCATCGTCTACAGCATGGTATGCGTGCACCCACTGTAGCTCACTGGTAGCTGGTGAGCCTATCCCTGGGCCAACAGGATAGAGTGTGAACCGGAAGTCGCTTAACGCGTCTTCACTTACCAGTCGCTTAACGCGTCCGGCTGGTCCATCATTCCTCTAATATGATAATTTATGGTAGAATGTCAACGCTAGAATAGAGTTTTGGCTTAATAGGTGTCGGAGCGTAGCAAGGAGATCAACCCTAATATCTACCTCCGACGTGGGTGCTTTTCGAGTCGTCCTCGCGTCACTCTCTAAGACACCAACCAAAGAGAGTCTAGCCTACCGTCGTAGGCCCCATGTTCCGACCGGAAAACCTGCTTCTTCAGTAACGAAGAGCGTTCTCGGATCGGGTTATGGTTAAACTCCAGGATTTTCCTACCTGAAACTGGGTCGAGACATGTCCCAGAGGCCAGTACTGTGGTTCACTGTCGTTATTGGGAACTGCTTACCTCATAGAGATAAGTCCCATCTGCGGTACGTGTACAGTATCCGACAGTTACTCAGTACGAGGAACCTGACTTCAAAATCAGTTGACGTACACCCTGCTTCTCGATTTAAAGCTGTATGCTACTTGTTGGTTACACTAAAAGCGCATACCTTCGTCCAAGGAACTCCAGACTGTGAACAGAAAGCGTTAACTCCAACAATGGTGAACTCTTTGGACTTCGACTCTTTTGGTTCCACCTTTCCGGAACAAAGCGTGGAAGAATCAAGGTACTTACCAGGTTCCGCAGTACGGAAAAGGCGTACACCTACGCAGATTGACCCTGAACCTTTACCCACGTTGGTAAAGGAACATTTACCAGATCCATAACCGTTCATCGTACAGTGAGACTCGATCTTGGATGGCTCCTTCTTATCCTTACACCCAATAAACATGAAAATACAAGCAGCCGCGAAAATAAAAATCCGTTTCATTAAATCGTCCTTCCTCTAAAGTTGTTCCAGTTGATAAAAGTTGTGTATTCTACAGAATTCTGTCCGTCACTTCTAACTTAATACCGAATTTGCGCGAGTCAACCCTACTTAACACGTATTAGTGATTTTTTCTGTGTAGCTCTCCAAATAGGAGACTTAAGAAAACAATAACGACAGTAACCAGAGGTGTTAGTAGGACCAAGAATGTTCCCACAACCACTTACTTTGCAGATTAAAGTTTTCTTGGATAAAGATTTTTTCTTAGGGCCCCTTTTTTTGACAGGGTTTGTGAGAAGCTTCTCACAGATCTTACAGCCTGCAGAAGTCCCTTTGTGAACATTGCCGTCTTTTGTTATGTGGTACCGATGTTCCATATCTAGTTAGGCGATATCGGACTTGAACCGATGACATCTACCGTGTCAAGGTAGCACTCTGCCAACTGAGCTAACCGCCTATATACAGGTACGCAAATAAAATTTGAAAGTGTAGGTGTTATCCTCGTTTAGGACTACAGTGGGATAGCCAACCTTAAGTTGAAGATCATCTGGTAGAGCTTCCCAAAGAAACTTTCGTAGCTGCTGATTAAGCATATCTTTTCTATGATCAGTAAGCGTGTTTATTATACCAAAAGATGGATCTTCAAATAAAGCCTTAATATCGCTTTGTACTTTCTCTAAACCATCTGTATCTGGATAAACAGTTCCGTTTACATCAACGTAAAAATCCATAGGTTCCTCCTGTATAAAATTTAGCGAGTAGCAGGACTCGAACCTGCTCCGTGACGTTGCCTAGGACGCCCGGTGGGCCGCGTAGATCTACACTCGCTACCCCTGTTATTTTTTGTGGTGGTCATCAACAGGGAACGTTGACCACATTAGCTGGAAACAGGAGTCGAACCTGATGTCTCCGGGGTATGAGCCCAGCGTGTAAGCCGTTTCACTCTCCAGCATCAAATATTAAACATCTGTACCAGATGCCATTAAACGTGCGAAACGTTCATCTCTATCACGAGATGCTTTAATCTTCCTTATGAATTTTTGCGCTTCTTTGCCTGGATTGTCAAGCTTTTCTAGCTCAACTACTAAGCTATCTTCCATTTTTGAGACATCTTTTCCAAAAGCGTAGGTTTCTTTGCACTGTGTACACTCTTGAACAGGCAGCATATTTTGATAGGTGACTCCGTCGAAAATTCTGTCCTCTGGTATCTCTACAGAAACAAGTTGGGTAGAACCACATTCGATACAACTTTTAAGCTTAAACTCAGAGTTCATTTATCTATCCAATTCTAATGCCAATACGAAGTTTCTACCACAAAAACGAGTGGAGCCAGCCGGGGTCGAACCGGCGACATCCTGCGTGCAAGGCAGGTGCTCTCCCAATTGAGCTATGGCCCCGAATAGACATGCAACCTTCCTCACAATTTCGAAGGGGGACATTGAATAGAGGAGTAATTGCATGCCCATTTTATTCTATTTACAGTTGCCGTACCACTTAAACCAAACACGAACAGGCTCTGTGTATTTCATGTACTCAACAGGAACAAAGGCTAACGAAGAATATACCACACAAGATCCCTTCTGGAGAAGAGGTTGCCAATCTGCTTTTGCTAGAGGCTGCCCTGCGATGCACTTCTGGTATTCTGCTCCTGCTTTCTCCGGGAACGCGCTATCACAGAATGCTTGAAGCTTCTGAGGGTCCTTGGAGGCTTCCTTAGCCTCCTTAGCCGTCTCGTACTGTACAGCGAAGTCTAGAGATGCCTTGGCCTCAGCTAGTACAGATAGCCCCAGGGGAACCGCCTTATCGACAATAGGCTTAGCCTGTGCCATCTTACCATAACATGTTTTCCACTCGACTACAGCAGAGTGATCCTGAGACATACACTCCTTGTACGCAACACTTGTCTTATCAGGGTGAAGCTTTGCGCACACTTTATCATCGCAGCTTTCACGTAGTGCGGATTCCACTCCAAGGAAAGCAGAGTACGATGTCTTAACCACCGCGTTAGCTACTATAATAGTAGTATATCCAGGCTGGTACTTTGCAGCCGGGGTGTTAGGATTCGGTGGTGGGCATGCTGCAAGAAAAGAAAACATGAAAATAGCTAGTACAATAATCTTAATCTGTTTCATCATCTACTCCTGGTTGTTGGATCTTTGATACGCACACACTTTACAAGATGTGTGGAGGATTATTTTAAACGTCTCGCACGTATAATGCGCCTCGGTAACTAATATAAGTTGCAGTACGCTCAAGACGGTTTACTTTCTCGGCTACAGCTTTAAACACCCTCTTTGCGTCATCAAGAGTGACCTCTTCTCCCCTAGGAGAGCCGCAAGCTTTGTCATGCCCAGCAAAAGGTATTCCAGCTACTGCTTGATTACCAAATTTGTACGGATTATCTGGAGCACAATAGATTGAGATACTTTTAAACGTAGATCTATAAACTACTACGCAAGCGTAACCATCGGCGTATGGTCGACTAGGGTCATAAGCGTCATCTTTACTTATGACCCATAACCCTACTTTTCCAGATTTATCAACCAACTTGTTTTTAAATGTAGCTTCTGAGGCATCCTGCTGCTCACGTCCTAGCCTAATATACTTCTCCGTAGGAGTGCTAAGCATCTTATTTATTTTGTCGGTAACATCTTGGGGTTCTTTTGAAACCCGTGGAAAGCCAACCTCCTTAGAAACCAAGAAAACTCCACGAGTAAACAAGTAAGAAGGATCGCTTTTGTCTTTTACTACAGAACTTCCATGCAGATCTGCCTGCTCGATAAGATCGTAATCTAGCTTAGGAAGTGGCACTCCAGCCATACGAAATAGAGCTAGCAGTGTATCAGCATCAAGATGTGTTATTTCAACTACATCATCAGGCTTTAACTTAGGAATTTTAGAGTTATTGGATGGAGCTGGAAAAGAAGACCATTCACCATGATGGTCAAAGTGCATCACGTCATCAGCTAAACCAGCCTCAACAGAATAGTTATCCCCAGTAGCTTTTGTGACAAGTAGTACTTTCATAAGATGAAATCCTTTCAGTAATGGAGCCAGCCGGGCTCGAACCGGCGACATTCTCACTGCCAGTGAGACACTCTCCCAAACTGAGCTATGGCCCCAATTTGACTGGTCTACGAAGGGTGGCCTCTTCTCTTCGTCCTTCCGGAGGATTACTCCGTTGTGCCAAGACTTACACCAAAACCAGTCGGCGGTAACGTTAATAAGTTTTTGCCGGTGGGAATCGAACCCACACCGCCCCCGTATAAAGGGGGTGTACTACCATTATACTAAAGCGGTAACGCTACCTGTTTTCTAAAAACAACGGTTTATCGTCCTGCTGTGTAGACGTAGCTATTTTTGGTGGAAGCCAAGTAGAGTGCTTCTTGGAGTTCACCATAGCCAAGCTCCTTCCAACGACGGCAGAGCGTGTTAAACACATGACGATTGAACTGCATTCCCTCACGCTCATCAAAAGTAAAATCGTACACTTTAGCAATGAAACGTGAGATAGCGGCAGAACGTGAAATACCCATCGCACAATGTACAAGCACACCTTTAAATTCATCCTCGTGTTTTTTCAACCACGCGATGACTTGATCTGCTTGTGCATCTGTAAACAGAACATAATTTTGCCACTCTCTATCAACGTCATCGAACCAAAGCCTAAGGATATCTCCCCACTTGTTATCAAGCTTCGCTTCTCTATTAGTTTTTCCAGGAGGCCCACCATCGTAAACAGATGTGCCTACAATAGATATAAATCCTGTGAATGAGTTTCCACGCATCTCACAAGCACGCTCTTCCGACATATGTTTTGTAAAACCGATTGTAGGCATAATTAGTCCTTCTCTTTAAGATAAGTAAAGTTTCGCACCTCATCTAAAAGATGTGCACGAATCTTCTTTTCGCAATCCCTAAACATCAAATCAGTCTGAGCTTTTTCTTCCTGCTCAGATAGATCACTCAAAAATGGGACAGAAAACTTACGAAAATCGTCCCATAAGTTAAGTGCATCAGACAGTCGCTCCACCCTATCGTATACAGACATCACACACTCCTATAGCTATTTAGATTTTGCAAACCTTTGTTCGATTGGAATATCGTACATCTTATGTACACGTTTACTAAATTCTTCACGAATCTCCTGCATTTCCTTCTGTAGCTGTTCTACTACTTCAGGGGTAATAATGGGGATTTGTACAACAGGGAACCTTTTCGTAGCAGGAACCCCATGAAGTTGTTCATCTAGTAACATCGCATAGTACCTAAGTGTAGTACACTATATAAGTACCTATATAAATACAAGAGTAGCTTCTATTACAGTACAGTAGTGCTAGGTGGAATAACTTGACCGCATGCTTTACAATGGGTAGGAGTAGCTTCTGGTTCTTCTGGTGGCAGTCCTAGAATTTCTGACATGGTTTTTATTGCGCGTACCACGTTGCTGTAGTAGGGAACTTTTAATTCAGATGTACACACGTTTCCTGTAGGAATATGGACTAGTCTACACCCAGAACCAGCAGTGTTTACTCCTTGGTCCCTTAACCTAAACCTTGTAAGTGTAATTTCATCTGCACAAAGTGTATAGTTATCCACCATAATCCATTCCTAAAGTAATCGGGGAGACAGGATTCGAACCTGCGGCCCTCTGACCCCAAATCAGATGCGCTACCAGACTGCGCTACTCCCCGTTAAAATTATATATCTTTAGTAACCGTTCCTAAAGTTCCTATCAATACACTGTTTAGATCTTCCAACTGCTCCTCCTCAGATATAGCGATAAGTTCTTCTTGACGCATAACCTTACCCCAATACCGTCTTTCGTAGTTACCGCTACAACAAGTGCTACACAAAGTAGGTGTATTTATAACTACACGTTTCTTAGGGTTACTAGCGGGCCATCCTGCTTCCAAGTCAAACTCACATCCGTAGTATCTACGCCGCTTCTTCCAAAGGCGTTCACGGTGTTGCCTTCTAGTTGCACGATCCATGGCTTGCTCCTATTTTACAAGCTAGTCGTCAGAAAGGATACGACTAATACGTTTCTCCCAGGGATCACTACTAGCAGCACTCTCAACCTCTAACACACAAGCTACCATCTTCTCATGTCCTTCCACAGCTTCATCCCAAGTGGAGTAACGCGCCATCTCATCTGCCATTTCTCCACCAAATACCAGTGTTTCAAATAGAATCGGTGGACCATCTGGCGTGAACGAGTGGTCAAAACATAAAAATACTGTAGACACGTGAGACTCAGGAGATATCTCTGTGTAAGCAACACGACGGTTATCTATCTTGCTAAGGAACTCACTACACTCTCTTATATCAGATATAGGAACTACTTTTTTACCTTGTAATATGTAGTATTCTGGTCTATCTTTAAACATTACCCACCTCGATTTGCACACCCAATACAAATATGTTCATCATTACCCAGGTCGTCAACCCAGTCAGGCAACTTTCCTTGCACTTCGGACACGATTGTTTCAAATTTTCCACAGGTGTCACAAGTATATTTTACAACGTACTCTACCTTAACCGTCCGATCAGTAATACTCTTATCTACTTTTTGTTCAAGATCTCTAAAACCAGCCGCGACTGCGGCAGCTTTGGCACGTACCCAGAGGTTGAACTTCTTTGTTGCAGCAAGTCTGTGCAAAGCGTTCTTTCGGTTTTGAGGCTGTGAACGTTCCTCTCGTGACTCACCAACAGCCCCAGAGTCTGTGTGAGTAATCCTGCAGGCAGAGGATGTTTTGTTTTGTTTTTGTCCACCTTTACCACCAGCTCTGAAAAAATCGACTCTAAAGTCTTTTTTCGTAACAGAAAAATATTTTTGTCCCATTTTACACCCACAAAGTCACTGGACTCGTTCTGAACGTCTTAGCACGGGTTATAAGAGTGTAACAAGAAAAAACTTGAAGTAAAGTACCGGATGGGAGTCGAACCCACATCGATCTCGGGTTGCAGCCGAGTGCCCAACCATTGGACTACCGGTACATTTGTGGTTGGTGACAGCCAGAGGCGCGACCTCTCACAGTCCGTCACCAACCACGCGCTTTCACACGCACGACGTACCACCCTTGACCATGGTATGGTGGTTTAGCGTAAAGGGCCTCTGCGCCGTCGCGGTCGCATACTGGCGCGTGGTGGACTCGAACCACCGAAGCCGAAGCGGTCGGTTTACAGCCGACTGGAATAGCCACTATCCGAACGCGCCTTAAGGATTACGTTCAATAACGGGCCGGGTGGGAGTCGAACCCACATAATGACAAGCCTTAACAGGACTCCGCGACTGCCTTTGCGCTACCGACCCTCAATGCTACCTCTAGTTGACAAATACTCTATAATAACGTTTACTCTTTCCCATCTCTGTCGTTCACCTCTGTAGTTAGTATTCGTAAACTTACCACCACACTCTCTAGAACAGAACAACAGATGTTTAGGCTTGTTATGCTGCCCTAAAAATGTGCTCCTTCTTTCTTTTGAAGAAATACCTCTACAAGTAGGACAGATGAACTGTACACGCCAATGTTTACGTTCTCTAGCATGCTCTGTATCATGAAACTTCTTACATACCAACTCCAAATTTTCTAGTCTATTATCTAGTTTGTCCCCATTCTTATGATGGACAACTTCTCCTTTTTCAAGAAGCCTACCTAATTTCTCCTCCATCAGGTAACGATGCTCATAAACATACAATCCCTTGATGTACGTCTTACCTTGGTAACCTTTTGGAACAGGGATCATCCAACGCCCATCGCCACTTATGACCCGTTCTTTTCTCGGTGGGCTCCCCTTGTTTTGTTTACGCGCTCTTGCAACAGCACCTGCGCGTCTCTTTTTCTGCGCGGCTTTATACTTTGACGTAAATTTTTCTGGACGTGGCATGTCCTTTGTCCACTCGTACACAGAAGACTTAGCCACTCCTAGTATACTAGCTATTTCAATTATTGACTTACCAGCTTCACGTAAGCTACGTGCAGCACGTTGTTCCGATTCTTTCCTACGCATCTGAACCTCCTCAGTTAGAAGTTAACTAAGAAAGTTCTGCCATTGAACTATGGACCCCTAATGGGCTCTCCCAGACTCGAACTGGGGATCTTACGCTTATCAGGCGTACGCTTCAACCAACTAAGCTAAGAGCCCGTCAGGCAACCCGAGAGTCGAACTCGGCTAAAAGGTTTTGGAGGCCTTTGTGATCCCGGATCGTCACCCTCACACTTGATGTATGAACGAAAATTAAGAAATGTCGAGGGGCAGAATTGAACTGCCGACAACGAGGATATGAATCTCGCGCTCTTCCAACTGAGCTACCCCGACTTAGGAACTACAAACGAAGAAAATAGGCCTATAATAATAAATGATACCGCAATAAACACAACTTTATTAGATCCAAAGTGGTATTGGTTTACTAGCTCCACAAAAGATAGTAGACCAATAGCACTCAACCAATTTCTAGAAACAAAACTAAGTATAGGCATAGTTATACTGCGTAAGATTAAAGCTGGTGATAGGCCTTGAACCTAGAACATCCGGTTTACAGAACCGGTGCTCTACCAATTGAGCTACACCAGCATACTAGTCTAGATCTGTTTACAGTTTACAAGCGGGAGACGGGGCTCGAACCCGCGACATCGACCTTGGCAAGGTCGCACTCTACCACTGAGTTACTCCCGCAGCGGTCGGAGAGAACATTCTATCCAAAGCTCTCGCTAAGAGTATTAGCAGATCTCTAAAGAACAGCAATAGATCAAACAGCTCTGCATAGATACGCATAAAACTCTCCTAGAGCCCATGAACGGAATTGAACCGATGCCTGTTGCTTACGAGACAACTGCTCTGCCGACTGAGCTACATGGGCAAATGAGGAAGGAAGCGTAGAAGACAATGAAATAGGTTATCCGGGAATAGATCCACCAGCAGAGATAACACCTGCATCAGCGTATTCCCAAATCATATCTTCGGACAAAAAGAAGGGCTTCCTATCTCTAATTGTCAAAGTCATAGAGTCATTATCACCTAAAACTAGATCGATAGTTACTGCTGCGATCCCAGAGTATACTCTGAACCATCTTTCATCCTCAGGCGTAACCCTTATCTCTATTTCTATTTCTTCCAATGCTGCTTGAATTGTTGAAAACACTACTTCAGTTATTCCAGTATATACGCGTGTATTTGCCATGTTGTTCCTCTTTGTTTGATGTGTCCAGTATATAGTAAGCTAGTTTTAGTATGTAGGATAACTCACTTGCATCTGCGACCATTCGTATGGATTTACAGACGTTACGTATCCTTTTTTCAAATTCATCTTCCATAGACGTAAAGCGGGAGACGGGGCTCGAACCCGCGACAAAAAGCTTGGAAGGCTTTCACTCTACCAACTGAGTTACTCCCGCGCTTCCCTAAACAAACAAAAACAGAAATCGTATCCATAGTTGTTAACCAGCTTAAATCCGTACTTAGCTAACAAACCTTCTGTTATATCTTTACTAGTCAAGTTCTCTATAAATACAGGAACTTTAAGTTCTTTGTCAATCCGTTCCAAAAGTCTACCTAAAGCGCCTGTACGGGGAGAAGCTGCTTCAACATTTGCAATGTGAAGCATGACTTCAATTTTAGAAGTACCATCCTCAAAGCGTACGGAAGTCATTCCTTTACGTACATAAATATGACTAAATTCTGCTTCATCAAGATACGCGTTACGCAGTCCATCCTGTTTCCAAAATTCAATCAAGTTCATCTGTTTTAGTCCTTATGCTAGTAGATGTGCAATCACTACCAACATAAGCACTAGATGTAACGATGTCAACTGAGTCACCTGCTTCAGAGAAAGTAAATGTACTTTCAGGTGTTGGAAAGGTCTGTTCCGTATGCACAGCGTACATAACAACAGCGGTACTAAGATCGGTAAAGTTAGGAGAAACGTATCTTCTGGGAACACCTTCCGAATAAGAATCAGTAAAAATAAGCTTGTCTGTACTTACAGTACCGGTAGTAATTTCTGGAGTATCACAGATCAACTCCAGCAGTACCTCTACCACTTCCAAGATATCTTCGTCTTGGGTTCTCTTATAAGCAGCCAGAAGTTTCTTGATAGAAATAGCTAATGTCTTATTCATTGTTACCTCCTAGAGCCAAGAACGGGATTCGAACCCGTGACCTCTTCATTACCAATGAAGTGCTCTGCCAACTGAGCTATCTCGGCACGTTCTCTACCAAATACCTAACCTGCTCTAGCGCGTCTTCTGCGGGAATCTTGTCTAAACGAATCACTGGTATTCCATAGTGCTCCGCAATCCGTACACCCTGCATTGTTCCTCCACCTCCAGGACTTGGAAGAGCCAATACAAAGTCTACAAATTTTTCTGGAGATATTATCCGATAGTTACGTGCGTGCAAGCAGGCTGCTCCCCAACTTAAGTGATCTGGAGCAGGATGGAACCTACCTACTGAAGTAAACGCGTCATCGTCACGATCACGCTTATTCGTATTAAGTACACGCACGTCTAGCAAATCTCGGTGGTGAGGAGGAAGAGAAGCTATGAATTCTGCAGCATGCTTCTTCCATGGCAAATGGAATACTACTTTTGAGCCAACGGAAAATGCCCCTAACGCAAATGTTTGATCCGCACCTTCAGCCGCTCCAGTATGCAATATACAGCCCTTAGTACCAAGGTAGCGAGATAAGCTGATACACAGCTTCTCTTGTTCCTCGTTAGGATACCGGGTACCTATTCCTGCGTAAGTAAGCATGCTAGTAGTTTACAGTATAGTTCGTAAAAAATCTACCACGGTGGGTGAGGGATTCGAACCCACGGTACGTTGCCGTACACTGCCTTTCCAAGACAGCACCATAGACCAGCTCGGACAACCCACCAAGTTATCTTTTATATTCTGTAGTTAGTAGTTTAGAAGCTTCTTCTGGTGTTAGATCTTTTCCTTCAGAGGCATATTCATCTACCTTGTCCTGTAACCAACGTAAAGCACGTCCTACGTCAGGTCCACTAGATACGTCCAACAGTTTCATAACAGTTTTACCGTCTAGTATCGGTTTTGTCCTAACAGGAATCTTCTGAACCTCTTTCAACCTTTCACGTAGTATTGGTCCTGTAGTTTTAGCAGGAGTACCATCTGGATTTATAGACCCCGCTGAATCTGCGTCATGTAGGTCAAGCAGATCCTCTATTTCTTCACCAATATCACGGATAAACTTTCGTACTGCTTTCTGGCTCCACTCTCTGGCTGTAGTAGGACGCATGTGATTCTCTACCAAAAAGCGTACTTTTTTGATAGTTTTGAGATCATACTTCAACCGCCTAAGAACAGCCTCAGTAATCTGTCCAGAAACTTCTTCATGGCCAAGAAACTGTATCTTATCACCAATGAACTTTTGAGTAGCGGGCTTTCCGCTATCGTGAAAAAGAGCTGCAAGTTGTGCATGAGGAGTTGGTTTAGCGTTCTCCAACACCTTCATGGTGTGCTTAAATACGTCTCCCTCAGAGTGGTGCTCTTTCGACTGCTCCACTCCACGAAGCTCCTCAATCTCTGGAAGTATGTGCTTAAGCAACCCAGTTTTCTGCATAAAACGCATCGCTTGCGCAGTCTTACCAAGATTCATTATCTTGTTAAGTTCACCTTGTAAGCGCTCTCCTGAAATAATAGATATACGGTGAGCGTTACGCCGTACAGCTTCAACAACCTCAGGAGCAGCATTCCAGCCGTATTTTGCCATGAAGCGCACAAGACGCATCATACGTAGCGGGTCATCTTTGAACACGGTATCTGGGCTTACATTAGGATGCGTACGCAGTATTCCGTTTTTGATATCCTTAACCCCTGTACCAGACAGGTCTAGTACCTCCCCTGTCGTCATATCCTTCATCAGTTGGTTCACTGTGAAGTCACGTCGTTCCATATCCTCGTTTATTGTACCAAACTCAACATCACGCTGTCTTGAATCTGGATCTGGGAATCCTTCCTTCTGGGACTCAGCGATATCTATCTCTGCCCCCGAAGTACGATAAGTATTTCCCTCGAACTGTACGTCCTCTTTAAAAGCGATAAACCAGATAGGGTATCCTTTACCCAACTGACGTGGTGTAGATGTCTCCGCTGGAAAAAGACTGTGAATATACTCAGCCAGGTTTTTAGCGCCACCTTTTACATCAATCACAACATCCAAGTCTTTAGAGTTCAATCCCATAATCTCATCGCGCACATACCCGCCAACAGCAAACACATGATTAGAAAAAGGACTGCTTGGAAGTATCTCTTTGAAAAGACGCTCCATCTCAGCTTCTGCCAGAGAAGCCAAACGGTATAACTTACCGCGATAACGAAGCATCCTTTTTATAGAAATATGTGTAGGTAACTCCGTAGGAATAACCATAGCGTTTTTAGAATTACCTCCTACCATATCTCCAGGTTGTACCGGGACCTCTACCCCATTAATGTCAATAGTCCAGAAGTCATGACGATCAGTATCAAAATCATCGACCTCCTCAGGATATCCAGGATCTATGCTAGAATATCCAAACAACTGAGACTCTACAGGCTCTGTCCACTCCGTACCTAGTTTGGCACCACGAGGAAGGTGGAGTCCCATTTGTTTCAAAGAACGTCTGACTATATCCCGACGAAAAACTTTGGGAACGCCCATCGAATAATACCTTTGATCGTCTGAGTACATGGTATGATCAATGACTTCTCCGTTAGCAAAAACACCAGTAGGGTCTAGGAGGAAGTGTACATTGAATCTAGTAGATTTGCTACTAGATGACGCTGTAACTTCCTTATCAATTAAAGATACCTCTGCCTTTTCTACACGACTATACAGAGATCCACAATATTTTAAGAACTTACTGGTTGTACGCATGATATACCTTATCTAGTAATCCCCACAATATAGTAACCTTTATTTTCGGAAGTGAGAGGATTCGAACCTCTGGAGCTTGCACTCGGTTGCGTTCAAAACAACTGCCTTAGACCACTCGGCCACACTTCCACTAGCTAATCTTCTACTGCATTTGGTCCAAACTCATGAAATAGATCCCAAGCAGCATTCTGTTCATCTGCTGTAAACTCTTCAAAGGTATACTCACGTATCTCCCAGAAGTTTACTAGTACATCTGTTATATGCTTCTTTGTAAGCGTGAACCACTCAGTTGGATGTAGTCCAACTACTACATGGTTGCTAAATTCAACGGTTCTTTGAAGACCTTTATCACATACTGTAACAAGATAGTATTTCACGTCCATGGGAGCCTTCCTTCTGATTAAAGTGCTCCTCTTTTACAAGGTAGGAACAGGATTCGAACCTGCGGTACCCATAGGTACAACGACTTTCGAGGCCGCCGCTTTAGACCACTCAGCCACCCTACCAGATCTACTTTATTAGTTATATATAAGTGACTCCAGTCAAAGAGGAAATTATGCCTAAATATATTCGTGTAAACGGGATGTTGTACGTTCGTACAAACTCAGAAGATGCTAGTTGGAAAGCTGATGCTAAAAAAGCGTACAAGACGCTATTAGATATTTGGCTCAACGACGGTACAACTAGAAAAACACTCATCGAACTTAACACTTCTCCAGAGAAGCTCCAAGAAATGTTTGGTACGTATATTTCAGATCTACTAGAGTCGGAGAATAGTCTGGTAGACTGGGAAACATTATCCGAAGACCTACAAAAGAATGAGAAGTAACATGAAAAAGACTGCGGCACAGTTAACTGAAATTGAAGAGCTGATTGATACTACCGCCGAACTTGCAAACACATTAGAAGAGCTGAAAAAGTACTACAGTGATATGCCTCCTGTTAAATCAGCTCTAGAAGATGTATGGTATTATCACGGACGTAATTTAACAAACGTTACCAAAGCAGTACAAGAACTGTATGCCAAAGCTATAAGCTCATACGCAATAAACGCCCGCAGAGCCTCTTCAAAAAAACCAACAGCAAAATATATAAAAGTTAATGGTAAACTTTATAGGAAAGCTGACACGAAAGTGGAGTTTGTACGCGAAACTACACTACCAGACGGTGTGAAGCACAGACTGTATAAATCTGTTGGAGGAGACGAGTATTTTGTAGTGTCGTACTCTCCTAGAAAAGACGAGACCATTACTTTTAGAGGAAATGCTGATGGTAAAATAACAAGTTGGGACGAGCTAGGCGGAGGTCCAGGAGGAGAAGACTATGAGTATGCACTGGAAAGCTCAGGACTTGTAGAAGCATCAGCAGCCAGTCGGTCTAAAAGTAAGTAAAGCGGTGGCGGTGGGATTCGAACCCACGGTACGTTTCCGTACACACGCTTAGCAGGCGCGCACTTTAGGCCAACTCAGTCACACCACCTTAGTAAAAGGGAAGAATGATGCCAAGTATTAAAGAGATGTCAAAATCGTTTCGAGTAGAGGGTAAAAGTGAGCCTTCTCCTAGTAAACTAATATATAAAGGCGCAACCTACGTACGTGTTGCCGACAAAGAAGCAGTAGACGAAGGATGGAGGTACTTAAGCGAAGACTTCCAACTGGTCTTTGATTCTGAGTTCCAGCTCACAAATCATATAGGCAGTATGGCCAGTACGATTAAAGATATGGGGTCATCCTATCAACAGTATGTGGATGAACTGAATGACTTAAAGAAGCGTATAGCGGGTGACTGTGATAAGAAGTTGCGTAGTATTCAACATAGACTAGAAGAGCAAATTGGAAAAGATCTTGGTGGAAAAGTCGTCATAAACTGGTAGTGTACCGCACCTCGGAGATAAAAATGAAAACCGAAGAGAAAATCTACTCTGATCAAAAGAGTCCAAATATCGGCCCAGATGTAAAAAAATGGGAAAAGGACCAAAAAGATAGTAAATCAAAGGTCGAAAAAGACCCAGAAGGTACTGTCGAGAAAACCACCAAGTCTCTGGTGGAAAAAGGTAAAGAGGGTCCAGTTACAAAAGTGATGGCGACTGTTCCCAATCAAGTTCATTATAAAGGCTCGTTGTATACCATCGCAGAGAAGCAGCCCGGTGGCTTCCCTGGACCAAACGAAGGATACAAAGATGAGAAGGCTCCTGCTTCTGCGCTAAGTGATTGGCAAAAGAAACAAGATAAGCCTAACCTAGATAATTCTGTAAAGTGGTCACAGAACTACGAAAAGACCACAGACCTCATAGACGAAGAGGCCAAAAAGTTTGCTAAGTACATCAAGCATAATGGCTCGCTGTATGTGATGGCAGAGGAAGCAAAAGAAAAAGAGTACTCCGACGCTGCAGTGATGGCAGCTGACTTTGGCATCCCTCCAGAAGATCTAGAAGACCTTAAAAAGTACAAAGATGATTCTGGAGTTAGTATCTTCGATTTGGCATCTTTAGCCCATAGTTATAACAAGAAAAAAGCTAGTAGTAAAAGATATGCTGTAAAGGACGAAGATATCTACAACCTAGACGAATGGGAAGACGAACAGTACGATTTCCTAATTATCGCGTCATTTGATGGAGAAGCTTCCTGGGAGGTTGTAGACGGTGCACACAGCGCATCAGAAGCCGACGAGTTGCTATCTGAGTATATGATGGCCTATGGACCTAGCACTCCCATTAAAATTCACAGCATGCGTCGTCACTATAACAACGACCGCTACCCTACTGAATACGATGCCAGCGTGCGCAAGAAGCGTGTAACCGCAGTAGCAAAAGAGTATGCTGAAGTGATCAAAGGGGTAAAAGACAGCCTGGTAGCTCTCCCCTTAGAATGGATAGGAAAAGATAATTCTAAGAGGCTTCTCATGCATGTACATGTTCCTGTATCAAAAGGGACCAGTACGTTCAACAAGATTAGAAAAGCTATCAAGTCCGGTATCGTAGTTCCAGAGGGCCAAAAGGTACAAGACCATGGAACAGACGGCAACTTCAAAGAAGACGAGTACAGCAGTGCTGTATTTGCAATCGGGAAACTAGAGTTCCATGTATCGTTAGAACTAGATGAAGATCGAGAACAAGGAACGAAAAAAGCAGACATTGGTGTATTCACCTATATAAGAAAATAGACTTCAAAAACGGGAGGGTAGCAAACTGTAAACACTACCCTCCCGCAAGGGTTTATTCATCAGGACTATTCAGTTATCAAAGACGAAAAATCTGTCCAACTTTGTATTGAAGCTCCCATGGACCAGTCGAAACCGGTGGAAGGGACATCCTCTCACTTCTTCTCTGTCCTCGCCTCGCAACACCACCGACCTATCTACGAACAGACAAAAAGAGCCGGACAAACAAAAAAGCCGCTAGGTTCTGTGTCCTAGCGGCTTCTCAGTGTGTTTTAGTTATGATCTACACGGATTAGCCGCCAGGCGGTTCGGAATCATAGGGATTACCATATGATGGTGCCCAACTAATTCCAAAGAGACACGTGGACGCGGAGACATCCAGTGTCTCTTGCATCGACATACTATGTTTACGTGTCTCTCGCATAATGGTTCTCCGTTGCACCTCTAACGTAACTACTGTTGGCTCAAATGTCAAGGAGGATAGCAATATATTTTTCCATCATCCCCAACGTAAAGTGCAAACTCACCAAACTTTTTAGAAGCATCAGTTAGCTTGGTACCGTATGGCTCAACCCAGTCACCATCCCAAAATCCAGCACCGTGCCCGTTACGAGTAAGCCAAAAATCATGGCCTGCGTACTCGTCATCAGGTAAGCTTTCCTCAGACTCCTCACGTATAGGGTCTAACACTTCCTCTTGGAATTTCTGACAATCTGCTTTCATTCTAGCGAAGCAGTCGTCATCTAAATCAGAGTAGTCATAGTTAGACGACAAAGAGTGCCCATCTTCCTCAAGGGAAGACCAAAAAGCTGCTTCAAAGTACGCCTGAGTAAACTCGTCCATCCCATATACACGAGTAACACGTACAGCAGCTGACTTTTGATTCTTCGCTCCTACCAACTCATAGACCTCACCAGTAGAGTACTGGCTCTCAAATAGATCTAATAGATCACGAGCTGCATCTAAACGTGTTTCCTTGTTCAGATACTCATAATAAGGAGTCTTGGTATCCTTAACAATCTCCGACATGTACAGAGGCGCACCTTTGGTAGTTACACGTAGTAGTAGCTTTAGAGCTTCGTTTTTGTCAAAAGTACCTTTATTCTTAAACGTCAGAAGATGTTTGAACGCAGGGTATATCACATCCTTCATAAACCGTTCAGTGTTACGAAGGAACAGATAGAGACTTTCTCCATCGTGCTCGTTAGCTACTTTTTTGTAAACAGCTCCTCGGTACACAACAACATTAGGCTTCGTTTTCATGAGTGTGCTTAACTTTTCTTAACATTGACTACAATTCATCCAAAGATGAAGAGTCGTCCATATGAGTTACCGTTTCAATATCAAAAGAGCTTTCCCCTGGTGGGTCTGCTAATTCTGCTGCTGAAGCCCCATGGTCTACAGACAAGGCATCTACCTGGTCTCTAATATGATGGTACATAGTGGCAGCAGCATCAACTGTGTAGTTAAGAGAGCTATTGTGCTTCTCCATAGATTTTACTAGGGCCGACATATCCCTTCGGATTTCCGGATCTAACATTGATATATCGTCAGTGGTCGGCTTCTTTTTACGAATGCACACTATTAGTTCAGAACGAATTTCTTCAAAACGTAGTAGTATCTCTTTAGCAGCCCCAACTAACTCAACACCTTCTTCAATAACGGACTTTACATGCATTATGCCACTATCTACTGCACGTAAAATAGGTGTATCTTCAGCGCGTAGCAATTTATTGCTAACATCAAGTTCTTGCGTGATGTTGTGATCACGTAGATCAGGAGCATCGTTGAACGCACGTCTATAGAGCGCCCCGCTAAACTTTATGTATTTTAGGTTCTTAGTAGCCATGTGTATGTTTATGAAACAGATTCAATCGGAAAGGTTGATGTAATGGATGCCGCTGACGTACAGGACGTCTTGGAGCATTGATGCCAGTAGGAGGAGTAAACACCATACGGCCTCTACCTGGACCCCTACCAGTTCCTGCTGTACCAGGACCACCAAGACCTCTGTTAATACCAACGTCTAAGCTAACTACGCGCTGGTTCCTAGACGCGGGCCTAACTGATCGACGAGTGAATCTTCTTCCATGAAGCATCGCGGTTACCTTTCACTTGTGATGGTTACGCCTGTAAGAATAGACACATCCTCCACTATTTTTTCAACAGCTACTGGGTAACTGGAAATAAATGTCCATATGTCACTGAAATCAAATAGTTCAGTTATTTTCTCTACAAAATGGTCCACCACCTTAGATCTCTTCAATGACGACATAGATAATACTGTTTTTACCGTATTAGCTGCGGATACACCGTACAACATGCAATCAATCATTCTGTACAACGAGTTGTAGTCATTACGAAGGATACGAATAGTGTTAGAGAATACTAGTTCAACTTCCTGATTATCTGTAATAGCTACATCTAAACTTTTAAGTGCAGCTAAATCGGATTCAAACTCTGCCGAAAGAGCACGAACCATAAAGGACAACAGATCTTTTCCTTCTCCCATAACAGGTTCATCTTGGTCTGTTTGGTGGAAAAGATCGGACAAAACTACAATTTTGTCTCCTTCGAGTGCAAGACCCCAACGGTATCCAGTAAATTCAAGACGATACTCTAAGTTTTCGTCTGATGTAGGTACCGGGGGAGGTCTTACATCCCACAGACGTTCAAGACCTGGGGGCGCTCCCATTTTAGTCTTCCTCCGTTACTACTTTTTCTATATCCCGCTCTCTATTATACTCCCACGCTTGCAGCCAGTCTCCCATTGTAGTCAGGTAAACTGTACCATCTTCCGGGTCATATAACAAAGTTGCGTTATAGGTATCTCCAGTGTTAACGTAGAACCCTATCTCACGCTCATCCCAATCTAGACCAAAACGATCAACAGCCTCTCCATCCAGAGACACAGGCTCTACGCCAAAAGCATCAATCGCACTATCTGCTTTTTGAAGGTACTCGTAGAAAGTGTCATTGTTTACGTGTTTTGCAGCTGCAGCTAACTGGTCAGCTTCATCTTCATCCAATTCTGGAAAAGACTCAGTAAGTTTATCGGAAGTTATATCCGCGTCTCCTTTACTAGGAGCCCAAATAGCTGCTACTGTTCTTCTTTTTGGAGCAGCATCTGTACGCTGGTATATAGCCCCGTTTAAAGAAACATACTTTGGAGACTGCATGGTGTACCCTCAAAACTATATAGCGTTGCGTAACGCTGAAAGAAAATTTTCGTACTCTGGAGCATTTCCGTTTACTAGCTCTATCAACGTATGTTCTGGATTGAATTTTACGCTTCTAATTGAATGCGTAAAAAATCTATCGCTAGTATCGAGCTGCTCTTCCTTGGCCAATTTAGTGAGGTCAACAGCAGAAAGTTGGAATTGGGATTGTGGATCGGATTCCACTAACTTTTCTCCAAGAGTACGCGCTGTCAGCCCCACTCCTTCTACCGCTACTTTTGGTAGAATTATAAATCCACCGTACTCGCGTGATTTGTCCTCTTTATGCAGGACATTATAGAATATAAAACCCTTTTGCCTAAGGAGAGACTGGATATCTCTACTTTGTTTTCCTGTTGCTTTTGGAGTACGCCACCATATGGAAACTAAAACATAACCAGAAAAACGCTCACCTCTAACAGGAGGCTTCTTCACCCTCTTTACACCTTCTTTGTCTAAACGGTGTTCTCCGTCTACAATAACCCAACTGTACCCAGGAGGAGGATTATCTAGAGCGCTAGTTAGCTCCATGATAAAATCTCCCCACGCCATGTCAGTTTGTGAGTACAGATCGGCAATCTTAGCAAGAAGGTCTTCAGATATTAGAGAGGAAGAGTCGCGTTCTCTAGTGCGCTTAAACTTACGTAGAAAAGCAACTGGGTCCAATTTTGAAAGAAACTTTGTTACCTGCTCTTTTGTTAAATGAGCATAGTATATCCAGTCAAAAAGGTAAGACGCCGCCATCTTAGCTAGGTCTTTTACACCTGCTAGTCTATATAATGCTCCACGAAAGCGGAGCGTACGTAAAGATGATCGACGCATGTAACGGCCTCAAAGTTGTAAGTGAGGATGCTACTTGTCAGAACCCTTCAAAGTAACAAGTTTACGAGCGAATTCAGCACTACCGTATGCTTTGGTAAAGAAAGCAATCAGAGCGCTATCTTGTGCCTTTTTAGATTTAGGTGACTTCTCGTATACGTAGATAACCTTATTAATGTTAACCTTGTCACCAGGACCACTACTAATAGCGGTAGTAGAATTTCCAGGAGCACGTACGTGTACCATCTCATCACTCACGTGAGTGATCTCCCCGCGCTGAAGAATGCCACCGATTCCCATATAAGCAATCCGGTCACCGACTTCTAGATCGGTAATTCCTGCGGTACGAATATCGGAAAGGCGTACTCTTCGATGAATAGATGCTGTACGCTCGGAAACCTGGCGCTCGTGAAGAATAGCCTCGATATCATCCTTGGCAACGCGTACCAAGTAACGGCCACCGTTATTATCGCTACGTACTTCCCAAATCGCCTGGTCATCATCCATATAACGCGACTTACTAACTACGATCATGTTAGCAGTATGCTCAACAGGACGCTTGATTTCGTTCTTATGAACCATTGCTACAACAGCATTAACGTCAGAATGAATTCTAGTAGACTCGATATCTAGAATCATTTGTCCGTTAAATGAAGAGGTAACCCACTCATCAAGTTGGGATCGTTTAGGAAATCCCATGTTATTTTCGTAGGTAACCAGAATTGTAGCGTCTCTATCGTCTAAAACTTCATAGTCTGATAGACGAAGGTCGAAACGACCACTGCGAGTACTGGCAACCCGTTGGTTGATTCTCTCGTTAAACTTTGAGATGATGTCGTTAGGGATATTCTTTGACATGGCGTAGCTCCTGCAATACCTCTTTCAATGAACATTGTATGAAACAAACGACTACACCTTAGCGTGTAGTCGTTGGGCTCAGTAAAGGGTAACTAGGAAGATAAAAAATTTAACTGTCGTCCTCATCATTTTCTGAAGAGTACGTTCTTGTGTTTATCTGTACGCCGTACCTGTCACACATATCTATAAATACAGCCTGCCCGACACCTACAGCGCTGCACATATTACGAATATTAGAAAATCGTTGTGAGCACAAGTCAAGAACCTTAGCTATAGGCAAACTAAAGTCTTCTTCGATACGGATTACCGTAGGAGGTTTATCCTTATAACACTCTTGACTGCAGTACACTAAACCGGATTTGTTTATTATCCTGGTCCTTTCTGGAATACGCCGTTCACAAACCACACACACGCGGTCCACCTTAATTCTGGTAACCATGTCGTCAAAGTTTTCAGAAGCTATTAGTTCTTTTAATGCTCCATGACTCAAGCCCTTTAATGCTTTGTTAATATCAGCACGGAGTGACCCAACATCTCTACCTAGGAGAAACGATAGTTCATTGAGACTCAAAGTTTCTCTTTCATGGCGTAGTCGATAGTTCAATATACAGTTCTTTGTCCAAGGGTTATTCGTAAAAAACGAACAAGAATCTACGGAGCAGGGTTGATACAAATCAATGTCTATCTCAGGACAATGAAAAGTAGGAGATGGGTCAGTGGAATACGGATCGAATTCTTTACCTAGTAGAACACGCTTATTTGTAAAAAGTTTTGAGATAAACTCAAGAACATCGTAGTAGTTATCCGCAGAAATACTATTAAAGAGTAATAGTGCGTTCTGGTACATGCTAGAACAAGGCCACGCGTCACTTTCACAAACGGTAGAAACATCGACATCTTGAACACCAGCTTCTAAAAGCATGTCGATTATACGGGTACAAGTATCTCTAGACAGGCATACTGCATCTTCAGGCATGCCAAACCTCCTAAGTACAAGTGTATACTATCGTTCTTGTTTACAAGAACGTAACCAGGAAAGGTCTAGATAATGGTGTAGATAGGATGTACTAGATGTACATCAGTGTAAGACAGATATAGGTGTACTACTAGAAGTCTTCGTCAAAAATAGAAGAAGCTTTTGAAGGAGCTTGCTTCTTAGGTGTGGCCTCTTTAGCAGCAGCCTTCGCAGGATCTTCATCAGTAGAAGCTACCTCTTCAGGTACAGCAACCTTCTTAGGACGACCACCCTTTTTCTTAGGTGCTGCTGTAGTAGCTGCCTTTTCCTTCTTAGGACGACCACCCTTTTTCTTAGGCGGTGCTTTTTCAGAAGTAGCCTCAGGAGTGGCACCCTCTTCAGTTGTAACAACCTTCTTAGGACGACCTCGCTTCTTAGGTGCTACAGGAGTAGCGTCTACAGTAGCATCCTTTTTAGGACGACCGCGCCTCTTAGGTGCTTCCGTAGTAGCTACTTTCTCCTTCTTTGGACGACCGCCCTTTTTCTTAGGAGGTGCAGCTGCTGCTGGAGCGGCTGCTACAGCAGAAACTCCATTAGTAGGAAAGTTAGCTGCATCTTCTGCGCTGATCTCTTCATCTTTGTAGAGATACAGAACTTCTTTCTTAGGGATCCTAAACGTCCTCAAAACATGCTTGGTGCCCCTACCACGGCCAGTTTTTGTAGTAGCCTGTACCAAGTACTCGTCTGGAGTCTCCTTTGATAAAACACACTCACTTACCGGGAGCTTTACCCCCTTTTGCGGAACCAACGTAACAATCTTCTGTCCTGCTGCTGTACTTGGCATTTTAAATACCTCCCATGTTCTTTTTATGCAGCTCTTGTATTAGAGGTCTTCTCTTAGCCTCACGAAACTGTTAAATCTCTCTAGAACGTCCTCATTCTGTACACGTTGTGCTTTAAAGTCTATCTTAACACCGATCAATTCTGCACGACGTTGCCAAAAGTCCATACGTTCATCATTTCCAGCTTTGATTTTGTAACCTGTACCAACCCTGAATTGCTCATTGTCTTTCTCAACAACGAGCCTTCCTAAACGGCAGGAATACCTGTAAGAAATAAACCCAGGTTTATGTGTTGAAATACGGTTATCGTTGTCACCTTGAACTAGTTGTTTCAACTCGTCTACTATTTTTTTAGCTGTTTCTACTGAATCCACAGGAAGATGCAAAAAATAGCCATCTCGTACTACTTCTCCCTGTTCAGAAAGAAACCTATAGACACGTTTCCGGTCTACATCAGAGGCTGCGCCGTTTGCGCCATCTCCTGGAAGAACGTCTACGATGACACCGGTCTTCTCGTCCTCTGGTTTTATCTTTACAATATAGGAATGGTTTCTATGGAATACATGCGGAGCATCTAAACATTTTAGCATTACACCCTCAAAATTGCGGTCTAATGCAGCATCGTAGATCTGGTCCAACTCCTCTACCGTGTACACAAGATGGTGACCTAGAACAAATAGATTATTAGATACCTTAGTCATCTTCTTTGAAGGTCGTGTAAGACCAGCAGCCTTCATCAGAGTTGACTTACGCTTTTTCCATGGAATGCTGAATACACCTTCGGTGTACGCGGATAAGGGAGCCCAATCCCAAAGGATGGTCCTTACATCTTGTAAGAAGCGGTCTTCACTAAAGTTTTTACTTCTTCCGACGATGCTGGCAGTATCATTCCAGGTTCTAGCTAGGAATTCTCCATCTATGAATATAGGATCATTTTCTGGTAATCCTGCAGATAAGTTTAACTTCCTAGCAAAGTTAGAAACTTGTTCTGCATAGTTTGCAACATTCTCTATGTGTGTTTTATGCTTCTTACCACGGGTTAGCACTTGCAGAGAACCTTCTCCAACAGCAACCCCTGGAAAAACGAAAAGTAGGGCACGTTCACCATCTAGTTTCATCTCAACTGCTTGAGGAAACTCTGGTTTTTTCCCCTTCTTATAAACCTCTGCGTATTTTTTAGCGGTCATACACCCATTGTAATACCAAGATAAACCAGTATTACCAACTGTTTCTTCTACAGATAAAAACTGTTTTCCAAAAACACCCTCTAAAGTGCTCTTACCAACACCAAACCTAAAATCATGGTTTATAGCACGAAGATACCATTTTCTTATACGAGGATGCGAGGTAGACAAGAAGAACAAAGACACTTCTGAAGCACGATTTCCGGAAAGCTTTCCGGATTTCAAAGCTGAGGTTAACTTTTTAAACTTGGTAAACGAGTCAACAATGTCAAACCTTGCATCTCCAGATTCAATATCTTGCGCATCTTTTGGAAGAACTATTCGGTATACATCACCACCATGTGCAACCTTTATAAGTTCACGAACAACCTCGTTATCGATTACCGATTTTAGGATGTCTGTTTTTGCGTTACGTCCGCTAGCAACTTCTAACTTCTCAAAAGCAACTACAGCGGCGGTGATAGTATCTTTTGTAATATCTGTCATAATTTGTAAAACCTGTGCGACTATGCATAGAGTAATTTCTATGCATAGTCGCACAAAGAGCTAAACTTCTTCCTCGTGTACAGATTTACGAAGAAGGATAGGGTTCCTAGTCTCCATGAACTCCTTATAGTTAAAAGTCCATGAATGACCAGCGTATTTATCAGTATCTTTTCCTACCGCCGCTACCCGAAGCTGGCCACGGGCTTTAAAGATGACGATACCTTTGATAACTTCTTTTGTAGAAATGTCTACCCACGAAACCCAATCCCCTGCTTCAAACTTCAACTTAGCAGGCTTCTTAGCGTTATCCCGCATTGACAAGATTTTAGCGTAAGAGCGCAAAAATTGCTCAGCTAACAACACTTGTTCAATACTGGTAAAAGAGGTTACGAACCCCTTAGCTGCTTGGAAAACCTGCACCTTATCTACAGGCAACTCTTTCCTGTCTACGGTATCGCTCATCCATGATTCTGTTCCAAGCAGTTGCTTCATTCCAGGCAACATGCGACGAACTGTAAGCACTTCTGCTATATTCATAGACAAATACGCATCGAGTTCAAGTTCAAGCTCTTTGCAGATAAAAAAGCTTTCACAAGAAAAGATGTCGGGCTTCATCTTACTCTGGTCATCCAACAGCTTTCCTGGCTTACAGCGCACTTTACCGAGGTACTCTTTCTCCCACAAAGCGCAGTATCTACATTTAACTGGAATTACCTCTCCTGGGTAGAAGGTCCTTCCATCCTGTATAAACCCTTTCTGCACAATATAGGTGTACTCTGAAGAAGACGCTTCCGCTCTAGCTTTTGCTTTTGCTGCCCGCGTACGTTTATCAACTGTCAGCTCACCGCTAGCTGCAGGATCGGCAACAGTAGGGGCTTCTTTTACTTCTTCTTTTACTTCTGTAGTAGCTTCTACAGGAATCTCCACAGGTGTAGCAGGTACAGGAGGCGTATCCGGCTCCTCTCCTTTATCATCCTCCTCGAAATCGTCTAGCATACTCTCGAACGTGGCTGTGTCTAAATTGTTGGTATCATCGATACTCATGTCTGGCCCTCTTTCCGCTGTAGTTGGTTTAAATGTCAAATACTACTCTTTTTCTTCTTTGAGTAGCTGTTGATAACTTTGTGCTACAAACTCTATGTCTGACTTATCTACGTTGAATCTCTTGGCTAAGTCCTCTGCCTTTGGTTTTTCTTCAGCGCTTCCTTGAGGGTACAGAAATTTTTCTAACGCGCTACCAAGTGTAATGCCACTTACTTGGTAACCTATACCCTCTATCCAACGAAAGAAATCACGAGCAGACGCCTCGGAAACACCCCCATCAACAACCATTTTTTTACAAGAGTCCTTAATCTGCTCTCTAGTATAGTCGTTCATAATACGTAGAACTGCAGGCATTCCAACATCTGCTACAAAATCTATCGTGTTACCGGCAGCCTTTACCTCAGAACGTAGTGCACGAAGCCTAGAGACAAAAGACAAGTTTACAGTTGGTTCTTGGGATATTTTTTTAGCGGTAAGGATAATTGTAGATGAAACGTCAGATACTAAAGATAATGGAACAGCGTCCTCCTCAATCCTAGTATGCATAGTAGCGCGTGACTGACGGTGTAGAGGAACTACGGTGCCATCTTCATCCACAGTCGCATCCAAAAGAGGAAGTCCTAGCTTTAACAGATCATCAGGTTTTCCGAAAACAAGCAACCTATGGATGCTATCAGCAAAATCAACTAAAGTGTACCGTTTGTCCAATGACATAAGTACTACCACGTTGTCACGGTCTTCTGAAAGCTCTAACGACTTTCCACTTTTAGATGGGTAAACGTGGATATGGCTATTGTCGTGGTCAGCAAACATTACCACTACTTCTGGAGAGAAGAATGCAAAACCCACTGCCTTAATTGATTTATCCCTTGCGGTATTTGTCATGATAAAATCCTCCGGAGCCGCTTAAAAAACAACTGCCGAAGAGTTGCGTTAGTACTTGGCAGTATAACAAGCAGGCGATCCTTGTCAATAAGCAAACTTGCATTTTTTGAATTTTTTTGGGTTCCCTTGCAAAAATTTAGTTCGCAAATCGTAGATAGGTTCCCCTTTTCCACAGTAAATGGAACGTGTTCTATAGTCATCCCTGTTTCACTTTTTACGAAATCTCGTAAAAGGTCATCTGTTTCAAAGGATCTATCAAAGAACCTACAGAGACTCCATGCAGCAAGAGTTGAATTGGTTATAGACCTTGTATCGTTTTCAAGTTCGCTTATAATGTCAAAATCTGACCAAGATGTAATCTCAGTTTTTTCATCATAAACTATTGAAAATATAAACTTTTCATCCATAGTTGTTATACTGATAAGATCACCGCTAAACCAGAAAAACCAGTTAGCTATGTATTGATCCTTGGACTCTATCAAGTATTTTAGGGAACGATGTAACATAGCTACTGTTTTACAATCTCATCAGCTAATTTGATGTACCTGGCAGGAGGAGATGACGTATATAAAGTTGCGTTGTTATCCTCCCGGATAGCCCACCAAGTTTGGTCCCATACTGGATGTTGCAAAACCTCTGGACGATGGCTTATAACGAATATACTTCCAAAACGTTTCTTTAGAAGCTCGAACAAAGATATCAAACTCTCGGTACCTTGCGGGTCTAACCCACCAAAAGGCTCATCTACAATGAGTACGTTAGAGGCAGTACCTGTGTAGTTCTCTTTCAAGTCGCGCATTCCGAATAGAAAAGCAAGCCCAGCTTTATGACGTTCCCCTCCAGAAAGCAGGCTACTGTTTGTAGCTAAAGGTGTCCCATCACGCTCCATATGAAACTGCACAGATCCAGCATCCTCTGACAAACCCAACCTTATGTTCCTATTTGGCCATAAAACGTTAGCGTATATAGGAACAGTACGTTCAGTTGCGTCAGTTAGTATTGCATGGAACCTGTCTTGCTTTAGTCCAGTAGGGGAGAATGCCTTCTTCAGCGCCTCATAGCACTTAAGCTCTTTCAGGATAAACTCACGCCGTTGTATGGCCTCCTCTAACTTAATACGTCGGTATAAGAGCCTACGCACATCATCAATTATTCCAGAAAGCTTAGACACTTTTTTGGATGCCGCTGACAGTAAAGTAGCAGAGTTATCCAAGTGTCTTTTTACCCTCAGTACACGCGTAGAGATATCCTCTAGATCTCCTTTTGGAAGTCGAACTATCTTTTCTATAAGGTCTACAATAATAGCTGCAGAGGTTGACTGTGCACGATAGGTATCTACGAACTTCTTCAAACGTCTAACTGTATCTTGTAGTTCCTCTTCATTTTCAGCAGGCATGTCGCTAAGTTGACTTTCAAGTAGTAAACGATGCCTAGACCTCTCCAACTCGGCAGTTAGAGATTTCTCCGACCTTATATACTTGTTTATATCTTTTTGTACCTCTTCTGGAGTACGTGTACTAGAAAATGAATCAAACTTCCGCTTTAAATCTGTGTACTTTTTATACGCGGATATATTATCTTTTACTTTATGTAAGTAAGAAGATACATCATCTAAATCAGATCGTGCAGTCTCCAAAATAGTCTGAAGGCGCTTCACTTCCAACTTACCCATATCAAAAGGACGCTTACATGTAGGACATACTGCTTCAGATAGCTGACTAGAAAGCCTGGAGATCTTACTTTTAAGCTCGGATTCCCGAGTGAAATATTCTTGATACTCTGTCTCTAAAGAGTCTAGAGGTAGCTTTGGAACGGCAATTCTTTGAAGATTTGCCATAGTTTCAAGACGTTCCTCTGCCTGAATAAGCTCTGTATTCTGTAAGTAACGTATCTGTGCTTTTGCCTCAGATAGCTCCTCTTGAACAACATCCTGATCTCTACCTGATATATTGGCCAGTTGATTCTCGATTAACCTACGTTTCTTTAGACTCTCAAACTTGTTCTTACTTGTAATAAACTCAGCATATGTGTTTTCGTATATAGTCTTTATCCTAGAGTAGTACTCCTCAGTGATGTCTTTTGGAGAAGTTATATCCTCTCCAAACTTACCATTAGAGTATGCCTTACGTACTTCTAAAACGTAATCACGACGCTGTTTTAGTTTGTTCTCTTTTTCTGAAAGCTCTGTAAACTCAACCATCTTATCGTTAACAGATTGTTGTACCTTAGTTAAAGCATCCTCTTTTTCCTGTACCTCTGCTTCCAGTGATTCCAACGAGGGCAAGTCTTTTAAACTTTGGTTTACCTCTTGTAACTCAACTTCTACCCTCTCCATATCGTGTACAGCTATGCTATGGGTGGAGATAGAACGAGAAGCTAACTTGTACAACTCGTTATAGATATCAAGGTTGAACATGGCAGTGAGTCTGGTGCGCCTATCGGCCTCACTACCATGGACCATAATATTGTTAAACTCTTGCGCCAAGTAGACTAGATTGAAAAAAGTGGTGTCATCAGTACCTAGTAGTGTTTCACGTACCCACTTATGTGGTGCCCTAGCATTCTCTTTAGGGATAACGTTCTCCCCAGTATCTCTATCTATTACACGAACAGAGTTACCATAAGTGGCGTGCTGCTGGTACTGTACAATATCGTAAGACCTACCATCTATACGAAGGTATAGATGGGCTTCAAACCCAGAACCAATGTACTCATTAACTATAGCTGTTCTGTAGTTGCCTTTACGTAGATCACTCTTTCCTCCCTTTCCTAACTGTACTTGGGAGAACACCTCAAAAATAGAAGATTTTCCGGCACCTAAATAGCCCCCATCATCTACGTTTAGTCCACGTAAAAGTACTAACCCCTGATCCTTAAGGGGAACATCGCATTCTCTATAGATGTAAGCGTTCTTGAAAGTAAGCCGCTCATACTCAACAAATGGCATTGTTAACCCTTCTTATCGAACCACTTGTCCATGATTCTAAAACACCTAATTGTAACCATATTTAAGATAGCTACAGGATCTCCTGTATATGTTTTAATACGCTCCAACGCGGTGTTAAAGTCATCTAACATAGCGGGTATGTCATCTGTTTCTTCAAGAAGCTTCCTACCAAAATCTACTGGCGGTATCCCCTTGATGTTCTTCATTACCCAATACTGGTCTTTGTCTACCAGAGTTTCAAAGTCTACCCACTGGTACAAAATTTGGTTCAGGACCCCAAGTACACTTCGTACGAAATACTCAGGATTGTGAGCAAGCTTAACTGCCAGAAACGCTCTAGAACGGCTCCCACTTAAAAGAGCGTTAATGTATTTCTGTACAAGAACGTAAGGCTTATCAGCAGTAGCGTCATCCACCAACTTCTGAGTCATGCCTGGGTCTATAGTACCTGATCCACCACTTGATAAAACGTTTATTACGTTATCTAATGCGCCCAACGCATCACGTAGGTGTCCATTAGTGGTAGTAGAAAGGTCTACACATAACTTTTTAAGAGTATCTTTTGGGAGGTCTACTCCTTCTAACTGAGCTATCTGGAATAGGCGTTTCGCAGCTACCATTAGGTTCATCGGTACCAGGTTAATAGGCTGACAACGACTAAGAATAGTATCTGGAAGCTTCTCGGGATTGGTAGTACATAAAATGAATCTGGTGTTAGCGGGGGGCTCTTCAAATAGTTTCAAAGCTCCCTGAAAAGCAGCACGTGTAATTTGATGCGCTTCATCCATAATGAAAATTCTATAGTTATACCGTGGTGCCAGTTTTGCTAGAGAGTCTAAACGTCTGATAACATCGATTCCGCCGTCCAGTGCGACGTTTAACTCGGTAACATCCGGATGGTCGGATTCTCCCTTGATAGCTTTCAGTGAAATTAAACAGCTTTTGCACTTTCCACAGGGTTCACCATCGGTAGGATTGATGCAACAAGTATAGTAAGCAATCAATCTAGCGAGAGTTGTTTTTCCAGAACTGTAGGGGCCAGAAATTAGTGTTGTAGGAGGAAATTTGCCCCTTCTTAGCATCCCCCGAATGCTCTCAACCGCAAAATCTTGACCAATAACGTCGTCTAAAGAAGTTGGTCGGTACTTGACTGCTAAATGCGCGTTTGAACTCATTGGTCCTCACTCTGTATCTAGTATTTATCAGGAAGCTCTACAGACTCCCCTAGTGATTCCGCCATGGTTACCGCTAAACGCCATGCCAGAGGGTACAGGTCTAAAGGTAGCGCACTTCGAGACAACGCTAGATCTAGGCCATCTAGGATTCCTGTAATAGGAGATCCCTTCCGTACAACCCTAGCAGGTACTATAGTAGCAGGATGGTAGTCAACATTGTCAGGTAGATACCCAGTTAAATCTGTTCCTACTTCTGGTTTATACTGTACAAAAGCCTCAGTTGGACTAGGCCATCCTTCTAAAGGCTGTGTGGTAAAGGTTAACAGGGGTAATGTGTCAACACGTATGAACTTTGGACTTGTTGGGTAATCGGTGTCTACTATCAGAACACCCTTTTCAGTGGATTCATCGAATCTTGTTTGGTGCGGAGATCCTGGGTACCAAGCATTTTCTAATACTTCTTGATGCGCGTGGATGTCACCTAAAGCCCAATAAGTTACCTCTGGAAAACTTGAATCCAACTTAATTTGGTTACTTTTTGTTACAGAGAACCCTGTATCTGTTTTGCACCCATAGACTGCTTCGTGTAACACTACGATAATAGGAAGCCGTTCTGGGTTATCTTCTAGTAATTTTGATTGTAGTATCAGGTAGAACTCTTGATCCATCCATCCCTGATAAGGTAAAAGAATGAGTCGGCACCCAAGAATATCTATGTTAGAAGGAGGACCATCATAAAGAATGTGTCTCGAAAACTGGTCGCTTAACGATGACAAGTAAGAAATACAAGTATCTCCTACCTCATCTGAACGCTTGTCATGATTCCCACTAATGGCAACAATGGGAACCGTAGTGACAGATAGCCACTCAGAGAGTAACTGGCGTTCTGCATGAGAGATGTCTCGTCTATCGTAGATATCACCGGCAACAATGATGAAGTCTACGTTCTCCTCCAAAGCGATCTTGCTTATATGTAGCAAAGTTTGACGGTGCCTAGCTAGGTAGCCATCAAACTTTCGGAGCGCATTTATATGCAGATCTGCTGTGTGTAGAAATCTTGGCATGCCGACTCACTCAAGTATACCTTAAACGTCGTCAGACCTAACTGTGGTGCGCTTGTTACTCATTGCACGCGAACACGCCTTCCACATGACTTTGTACAGGTGATCTGCAATTCCCTCTGCAAGCTCAGAGTCAGAACGTAGTCCCAGTGCCTTAAAATACTCCTTCAACTTAGAAGCAGTTAGAACTTTTGCACCAACCTCTTTCCTGAACTCCACATGTGCTTTTTTCATAAGGTTAAGATCTTCGTCAGTGAATTCTCTTGGCATTTCTAATCCTCCTTAAAATTGGCATTTTTCAGCCATACAGTGCTGGATCCAAAATCTCTAGCTATCCAACCATTTGTAGTAGAGAAATAGTCTCCTCGTTGTTGAAAACCTGGGAACACGTCATGGTGGTTACAGTACACCGCCACAACACCTTTTACAACACTGAGCAGCGATAATAGATTATCGAAGCTCTTATCTTCAGATATAGACCCTACCTGCACACCAAACCTACCGTATATAGTGGGGTCTATCCAAAACATAGTGTCTTCTGAATCGTAAATACTCAGTATACTCTTAACTGAGTTGCATTCATGCTGGACCCTAATAAGCCTTCCATGAATACTAGGAAGTAGTGGGTCTATAGCGGCCAAAGACGAAATCGTGCTACCTTCATCAAGTAGTATGTCGGTACCAAAATTGTTGTTAGACCGATAAACTTGTCTTATGTAACGATACCATAAGTATGCAGAAATCACTTCATCTTCACAAGTGGCCGCCCTAAGCACCTTTCGTAAGTACACAGGATGCATAAAAGAGTCAACTGGGAAAATTCTAGTAAGTAGAAAAAACCAATTAAATGAAGATACTTCGCGCAGTTTCGTAAAAAAATTTATAACATCTCTTCCATTATCATTAACTACTTCTATTTCAGCAGGAGGCCTACTTAGAAATAAAGGAGCACCCCCTCCAAACAGTTCAACATAAGTACGTTTAGTAGGAAGACAAGCAGAAATCTCAGAGAGATCAAAGTCTAAAGCTGGTGCTCCTGGTCCAGAAGTGTCTTCATCCTCTGTAGCAGCTACTAGTTCCATAATCGGCGTGAACCATTCTGATACAAATAGATACTTATATACAAGAACCGTATACCCCAAATCACGTAACCCTTTTGAGATTCTTTTTGCGCTGGTGATAGACCATAAACCTCTATGTACTCCTGGGGCGACAAGTTTATAGCCATCTATCCGTTCTTGCAATTCAGGAGCAGCTGTCATAAGAAGTACAGAAGCGTACTCCTTAGATTTTGAGTTCAAAACTACAAATACAGTCTTGAATATATTAGATATTGAGTCTATTTCGGGCATCGGCGTTACCCCTAAAAATCGTCGAAAGATTCGTTTTCCTCTGCAGCCTTTTCCTCAACTGCTTGATTATCGATATCTTCTTTCTTAGAAGTACCTACAGGCTTTTTACCCTTTTTCCTGTTAGCTTGTTTCTCTTCTGTGTACTCCTCTGCTTCTCCTAAAACAAGCTGTTTAATATTTTCTATTTCTGCATCAGAATAGTCGTACTCCGAGTCGTAGAAGTACGTAGCCTCTTCGCTAGTTTCAAAATACCTAGTATACGCAAGAGGGTTCTTAAGTATTTCCTGGAAGCAACGATCTCTAAATTGAGGGAACTCGCATAAACGGCGAAATTCACTCCAAGTGAGCAGCTTATCCTTAAACTTACCAAGCATAATACGACGACGACCACTTGAGATTTCAAGCAATCCTAGATGTTTGAAAAAATAATGAGTGTCAAATGCGTAGTCTATTCCTCGACCTAACACAAGACGCATCTCAGTAGATCTAAATGGTGGGAAAGTCTTATTTTTTACAGTTCTCCACAACACTGGAAGAGTGTTTACATTCGTGGCGTCCTGTATAATTCCTCCCTCTTTTGATCCCTTAATAAATTGCCTTGTAGACTTTACTTTATAGTCAGGATAGTACTTTAATGCGTTTCCGCCTGCCTCTTTTTGTGGGTTACCGTAAGACCCTATTTCAGTACGCATTTGGTTAGCACCAATAAGAATAGCACCTTTCCTACGTATCTTAGGACTTAGCAGACCCAAGTAGTTAGAGTGCATTCTTGCTTTTGCGCCAAGACGCCCTCCCTCCCCAGTGTCCTGATCTGTTTCTTCGCTCATCATAGCAGTAAAGCTATCTATCAAAAAAATGATAGACGGTAACCCAGAGTCTATATCGGGAAGATGACTTAAGGTACGCATCATATGCCTATAAACAGACTCACCTGTATCCGGTTGTGTGTAGAAGAACCCAGGAACAGAAACAGTTTTCTTATCCCGAGTTATCTTCAAAGCGTATTTTAAGTCGATTCCTTGAGTACGCATATATACTGGATCAGCACCTGCTTCAAAATCATAGTATACTACTGGTATGCCTATCTTCTGAGCACTGATTATCAGCTGCTGAAGCAAAGTAGATTTACCAACTGCTTCTGGTCCAAAGATTGTACCAATACGTCCTCTAGCGTAGCCTCCACCTAAGATAAGATCTAAAACTAAACTACCGGTAGAAACAACGTCATGTACACGACGTCCACGAGTAAGATTTACGCAGTCCAACTCTTTTAATTCAGAAAAAGCGGAACTAGCTGCTTCTGCAGCGTGTAGTATGGATTGTTTGCTAGAAGCCATGGCAGTTAACCTTTTACACAAAAATCGCGCAGATGGTCGTAGGGAATAACTCCACGTGCTCTGCGTGTTTCACTACCAGAAGTGAACAACCGTAACTGAGGCACCATAGAAGCTGACAAACGACTAGCAGCTTCTTCTCCAGGTAGTAATGATACTTTTGTAACTAGTAGACCAACGCCTACATTCGATACAAACTGATTCAACCTAGCTTCCATAATAGCACTAGCGGGGTCTTCAGCTACTAAAAGAAGCAAAAAATCAAGTTGTAATTCACGAAAAACGCGAATCACATCCCAGGATACTGGAATAATTGTATCAAAGTGTAGGCGTCGGTCTGCATAGACCAATGTACTCTCAATACCTAAAACTGTAGACTGTGTACACAACAGTCTGTCTACCAATCATCGCCAAAGTCGTCGGCAATAGAAGAGGTATCCGGAGGCTCGGAATTCTTCTTTTTGGTAGCTGGTGTTTCATCCACAGGAGAAGCAGCGTCTTCTCCGCCCCAATCCCCAAAGTCGTCATCAGCAGCAGCAGAAACAGCATCAGGTGTGTCGGTAGCATCTTCAGAAGATGGTTCTTCGTCACCAAAGAAGTCGCTATCAAGATCTTTCGCCTTCTCATTAGTAGAGGCAGTGCTGGGTGTTGGGAGATCGTCATCAAAATCAAAATCCCCCGAAACTGTAGAAGGAGCAGATTCTTTAGGAGGTGTCTCAACAGGATCCTCAGAACCACCAAAATCTCCCCAATCACTGCTAGCAGACTCTCTTGGAGGAGGGGCAGCTTCGTTCTTATTACCAGAAGAAGCCGACCTTGGAGCTTCTGAGGGTGTTGGTATAGTACGGTTTATCCCACCCAGGAAACTTTCCAACTTATCGTAGAGTTTAACCCTTTTTAAATCAGCTACGATCTTGTCAGCAGTTTTTACCTCTACGATTTCGTCAAACGGAGTAGGTTCACCTGTGTAAACACGCCCATTGTATTGTAAACCATACAGGTTTTTCTTTGGGCTGTATTTTACCTCAAGAGGCTCACCCCTAGTAAACGACATACGTTCTTTGGCATCCTTGGCCTTGCTGTTCTGGTACCAAAAAACAGTGCATCCACGAGCTAGATCGTCTACAGAGGCCCCTTCCAAAGTATCGGATATCTGAGCAATATTGTTCTTACCGTACTTATTTGCCCACACAACACCGAATACACCACCAGTAGCTCCAGCTTTTATTGCACTAATATCGAAGCAATCGAAATAGTACCTAAAACTACCAAACATACGAATTTCTTCAGGAAGATCAGAGTCACCGAAATCTCTGCAAATAGGGCATACTGCTTCCGTACCAGTACGGAACTCACCAGTGATAGGGTTAAAGTCTGGGCACACTTCGTAGTACCCAGTATACCCACCTGTCTTTTTCTCAAAACGCACGTAATGTTGGTTCAAAGTGTACACACCGCCAACGATACGAAGCTCTTTTGGGGTCCGTGGATTTTTTGGCTGCTCCACATAATCCAACTTTTGGTGCCATTTGTCACCATAATTACCTGCTCCAGGGGCATCTCCCCAGCTACTACGCCCACGTCCTGGCAAAAACGGTCGATTCTCCATGTTGCATGCGCTCCTTTCGAGTCTTTAAAGTCGTCTGAATCTATCTTGTACGCCCTATTTACAGCACTAGAACGTAAAATACTCAGTCTGCTGGTAGATTGTGAACTTTGTCTTCCCGGTGTAACTCGTTGGCAGACTGCACCATTTGTTGCTGCAAAATGGCTTTACAAGCTGCCTGACGGAAAATCTCACGTAGAGCCTGTTTTTTACATAAAGAGGTGTTAGAGACGTTATCGATCACACCATAGCGTAGGCATACTAGGTTTCTATATTCAATATGCACATGGTCTAGTATCTTCTCTACCAAGTCCCGATGGACTTGAAGCTCCAATTCATCATCAATGGACTCATCTACAAGTACTTTTTCAGAAGTAGTATCTACAGTTCCATCTTCAGATGATAACGAATCAAGTGGAACTATCTTTGTACTCTGTATTTTACGAATAACCTGTTCCACGGATTTTACAGAGATACCCATGTATACAGCGATGTCCTCTGTGTCATAATATCCATTACGAGAAGGATCTGCTTCTAGTTGTCGTTCTGTAGCTTTTATTTTCTGGTAGGTCTCCCAAACAGAACCTGGAAGTTTTATCAATGGGCTACTATTTTTTGTACTTCCGAACACTCTTTGACGTATCCACCAATTTGCAAATGTTGGAAAGCCTGTCCCACTACGTACATCATATAATGATATAGCTCTAGCAAGCCCTAAGCTGCCAGACTGAAAAAGGTCAAAAGCTTCCATCTCAGACTGAGCTTTATCACGTACAGGCTTTAAAATCAATCTGGAGTACGCCTTTAATATACGTTCTTGTAGTATGCGTATCCGGTGCACGATGTGATCTACAATAAAACTGGTACCATATAACAAATTTGGCTCTACACAACCAGTGTTAAGTTCTACTAGAGAAAGCTCATCAAGTAAGTAAGACACCTCGCGCTGCATACTAAGGTGCTCCTCTGAGCCTTCTACATAAGTATTGTTCTTTAAAACTAGTGTAAGCTCTGCAAGCCTATTAGAAGTTTCACGGTAAGAACTGGCTTCCTTGGAGAAGGCTATCAGGATGTTCTCATATAATGAAGTGGATATCCTTAAGGTCCGTATAATACGTTTTATTAGTGGTGCAGCTTTCTCACGCTCCATCCTGGATAGTTTAAACAGGTCGAAACCTATACCAAGTATACGGCGGTTCTCAGATCCCATCTCAACAGCGTCTTCTTCACCTAAGACTATTCTACGCCGAACACGCTTACCTTTGTAAACCTTACGACTCTTGATAACCCCAGACGCTATTTCTGATAGTAGGTAGCAAAGATTGTCCTCTACGAAGGTCGTAGAATGTAAAAGATAGGTGATACCTGAGAACACTAGATCCTCAATCTGAAGGAAAGAGGCTTGAAGTGGATCTTTATTCAAGGGTGCGTATTGTAAAGTTTCTTTGGCTAAACGATTGAAAGTTTCCCAACTGTCTGGTATGAATGAAGAAGGTGTACTCATTATTGGATCCTGAATGAAAACTGCAGTATAGTTACCCTATTGTATGGTTTACAGTACTGTGAACAAATATTGAGTACAAATCAAGAAAGATAAAATAGGAGAATACATTGCCACCAACCAAAAAGGTAACTGCTACTCCGGTAAAAAGGCTTACATTATCGCAACTTGTACGCGCTACTACGTCGAAGATTATCTCAAGGGCCAACAATCAATGCCATGTGATAAGAAGACAGTACGATGTAGGGTCCAAAGACGGTTTCAGAAGGACTTTTGTTAAAAACAAGAGTTATTACAATGAGATGCGAGTTAGGACGTCTTGTACAGATGGACCGCGTAACAGTTATGTACGGTTCTATGGAAAACCAGACAAGGACACTGAATGCTGGGTATGGTGCTCTTGCCCTTACTTTCAGTATAATTTAGAGGTCGTACTGGCTAAGAATAATAGTTCATCGATAAAGTCATCAAATGGGGATCTTCCGAACATAAGAAATCCAAAGATGCTACCACATCTATGTAAGCACTTAATAGTTGCTGCTAGGATAGCGTTAACGCAAAGAAAAGATTTGGCAAAACAAAGGTTAGAAGAAGAGCAGAAAAGAAAAGCGGCTGCAGTTAGAAGGCAAACCCCACAAAGTAGACAACCGGGCAAAATACCTCCAGGACAGTTTACACAACCCCCTAACACATCAGATCTTGTTGAGCTTCCTTGAACTAGATATCACGCGGATCTAAACTTCTTACCCTACTCTGTATTTTATTTGGAGGGTTACCATCACCTAGTAACCGAATAAAATATTCTTTACCAGAACTTCCAGCAACAGCACGGCATAAATGGCGTAGAGTTATTATAGTTTTTCCATCACGGCCAATAACTCTCCCTTTATCCCCTTCTGATATGTCGAACTCTAATACTACGGTATTCACAGACCTGGTAATGATAACGTATACTTCTGAAGGTTTAGCTACCACATTCAAAAGTAGCAGTATTATAAGTACTTCAGTATTAACATTGGCGTAGTCGTTGTAAGTATCAAAATAGTCTGATACGTAGTCGTATGCTAATATCGCCTCTGGTTTTGCTACTGAATCTTTAACAAGATCGTGGTCAGGCATTTTAGACCTTCCTTAGGTAAGGGAACAAATACTACTGGTTAAGGAATACAGAGATAGGAGGGAGCTATAGTTATCTAGAAGAAGAATCGGGAGAGGACGCTGGATGAATTTCATCACTAAGTAAACCCTCAATAGCTGGAGAAAAACAAGTAGATTTCCACGGACAATACCTACCATACTCATCTGAAGGTACCAGACATAAACCACGTGGTATTATCATCTCTTGTAAACTTTTCCGAGCAAGGTAGATTCTTGATATAGTATCGGTGTAAACTTGTTTGCTTACTGGAACTTGAACAGAATGCCAAGTTCTATGCGGCTCTCCACGGTCTACATATATTATAATTATCTTTTGGATCGTTTCGACGCCGCCATAGACTTCTGGTAGAAGATTTATCGCGTTTGCGTAAGCGTTTACCTGTAGGTAATGCGTACTTTTTGGTTTTCCTGAAGCACGTATCTCTCTAATTGCACGTAAACTGGATCCTTTAAAATCTATCAAGTACGTAAGATTTGGTAATCGAAGTATGCCATCTACATGCCCACTAAACGGAGTTTTGGCTGAACGTTTTATTTCATACTCATCATACACCATAAGGTGTCCACAAGTATCGCACTTCGGAGTACCTGTATGGTGATTGGTTACTTTTCCACAGGATGGGCACTCCCAATTACCATACAAATATCCCTGAGCCCCAAACCAACGCTGTAAAACAAGATGCAATGCGGTACCCATCGAAGAGGTAGACTCGCTAACGAATGCTTCTTCGTGAGCAGGACGGTTATGTATAGGTGTTCTACGAAAGATATGATAAGCTCGCGGGCAAATAGGAAAAGAAGAGGCACGAAGCTCTTCTTTAGTACGACGGGCTACTTTTTTCCTGGATGATCGTATGTCCTGGAAAATACGAGATAAATCTACTGGAAGCTTCTCACCATTTGGAATATCAAACATTGTAACTCCTGAAGGGATACTGCGTAACAAAGCGGAAGACGCCTAGAGGTTTACAAGAAGTGTGAACATAAATGAGCTATCACGACCTATCAGAATTTATTGTAGCACAACTTACAGCTAAAGGCATACAAGTAGCACTCAGGCAAAGTACTGGAAAAGACATAGCTGCCTACTGTTTCGGAGGACATGACTCTAAAACTCCAAGTCTGTTCATTAGGCGTCTAGACGGAGCGTTCTACTGCCATGGATGCGGAAAACGTGGTAGAAGCTGGAACGATATAAAAGCATTCATCGATGTAGACCTTCTACAGGACAAAGACTTACCAGATGAAGCCCGTGTGCTACAAGAGAAACTTTCTCGTCAGTGGAAAGAGGCTTTCTTAAACATTGATCTACCATGGGATATAGAATCCTGGCAAGGATCTTGGAGAGGAATACGCCAAGAAACTCTTAAAAAAATATATGCATTCAAATGGTTCGATCCTATGTCCCTCTGTCCCCGTATTCTATTTCCTGTAACAATTCGCGGTGAAGTCAAAGGGTGGGTCGCTAGACGTCTAGATAAAGCTCCTCCAGGACAAAAACTAGACAGACCATATAGAAATGCCATGCACATGTCGTCTAAACAAATGGTATTCCCATATGATGCAGTTGTTAAAATACGCCGTAAAGCACTAGTTATTGTGGAAGGTCCCTATGATGCGTTGCGTTTGATTAACTACGATATCCCAGCGTTATCCATTTTAGGCACAGGTAACTTTCACCCAGATAACATGGGGTATTTCACTAACACCTGTGCAGGTAAAATAATCTTAGCAATGGATAGTGACAACGCAGGTAGAAAAGCGCGGTATGAGATAGCCCCAAAACTACAAGAAATGTTTGAGGTGGAGCATTTTGTTTGCCCTGAGAAAGAGGACCCCGGAAGTATGGGGAAGGAGTATTTGGATAAGCTATGGAGGGCTACACGCTAGAATGGAGTGGACCAAGAAGGGAATGGAGATAGCCCTCCCGTAGGAGTAAGCCCGTTAACCGCAGTAGAACCTACACCACCAGACCGCAATGGATCTGATGCAAGTGCTTTATTCTTAAACAAATTACCATAGTCTACACCAGGCTGTCTATCTCCAGGAGGAATGGAGGTCACACCAGGTACAAGAACTGTCTTACCAGTGGAGGTCCCTACACCTGATTTTCCACTGTTATAAGTAGCTATTAGTTTATCCGATTGCTGCTTACTTTGCGCAGTCTTACTATTCCCAGCAACAGATCCCACTACCAAACCCCTTTTTTGTGCAGCATCTGGTGGATTTTCCGGAAGTACAGCCAACTTAGCGTTTGCTCTACGAATTTCCTCTTGTGTCAGTGGACTATGGTATCCTTTTGGAATCATTTCATCCAATGCGTTTGTCTTAGCCCAGTTAGACCACTCTGCTCCTAACAAATACTTTTTAGTTAACGACGGATAACTTCTGTATACTTGAAAAGTAGAAGTCCAAGTGAAACTATTACCGTTAGCTGCACTGTCTGTAAACGCCAAAGGAGAAGTTCCAATAAAGTAGCCCTCCAAGCGTATACGAGGAAAAATTCTACTCCTATACATAAGTATATGATAGTTCTCTACGTTCCCATAAAGCATAGGTTGATCTAGTAGATTCATAAAATCGTAGAAATTGGTTAAGCCCGGAGGAGGAGAAGGGTAATCCTTAAAATTTTCGTATTTCTCTCTATCGTAAAGTACAGAATCAGGAAGACCTGCAGAAGGCATAATATTCCCACTCTGAAATGTTATATTTAAAGTTGGTTCGTCGAAATAAGTGTTACGATAGCGGTTTCTCCAAGTGTTTCTTACCACACCCGCTGCAGTCTTAGTCATCTGCTCTCGACGAGGCATATTCCACTGAACTTCAGAAGGATTTACAAACATACTGATGTAACGGTTATTGTCTAGCCAATTACGGCAGGTAACTATCCAAGAAGACCGTAGATGATGTGAGTACCTTTCAAAGTTAATCCCTGCAAGTTCAGAGCTAATACTAACAGATGGACTAGCTTTTTTAGAAGAAGGTTTTACCCCCTTTACCTGACTTACTTTACTCATCTACGGTCTCCTTGGTAACTAGTCCATATCGTCGTCGTCATCCAACGCGGCATCCATAGGATGCTTGCCCTTTGGTTTACGTCCACGACGAGACTGCTTACCAGAATCTAGATCATCTTGTTGATCTTCCTGTCCAGAACGTTTTGCCATGATTAGTTTTACATGGGATACGATGGTATCAAAACTACGAAGCTCCTCAAGCATGTAACCTAAGTCTTCATCGGTTAGTGCATCTGGGTCCATTGTTTTAAGGTCCATCAAGTAATCACGCTTTAACTCTGGATTACCATTCAGGTCCAAACAGAAAGATACAATCCTTGGAGTGATTGTAGAAGACTCCTTCGTAACCTGCATTTGAGCCACATGCTTCTTAACGGCTTCTTCAGTATCGTCGTCTGAATCCCCTGGCATGTTATGATAGAAATCTTTAGCCGTAAGTCCCATGTTACCATCGCCACCCAAATCAGCTGTAGCCGTTGTTTGTCTACCTCCAGTATGAATTTTGAAATTTCCTGGAGATTGCCGCAAACCAGATCCACGTCTACGGTTTCCAAGCTTATCAAACGCGTATTTAACTGCGGCCCGAGCTTCAGGATCACGCAAAACCTCTGCTGCGTGCTCCGGGGATACGATCTCTAAAACACCATTGTTAAGTAGATCTACAAAATCCTGACTTAGTCCGATAGCATCTGGTGGGGCAACACGAGCAGAAAGATTAATTGGATATGGAATAGGAGGTAGGTCCACTGCTGATTTTTTACCACCAGTAGGATGTGGAAACTCCAACATCAAACGATGGGGCTTCCCTAAAACAGTAGCACTACGGTTGATTACCCAAATAGGGATGTTTTTTGCTAGCATTTCCTGAATATTCATGTACTTGGCCATAACGAATCTCCTTTACCCTCTCATTTTTGAAAAAACTAACCAAGCCCAGCGGAAGTCATAAGCGAACTGACATCGTAGGCAGAACCAGAGCCCCAACCATCCACACGCCATACCCGGTTTGAAAACCTGTAATTCTTGGGGCGCACACCCACTCGACCAGGACCTTCTGCAAGACGATATATAAGTGGCTTGCTTTCGACGAACCTGGCCAACATGTTTTCAATCTGTGAAAATATAGATGAGTAATCGTGATTGTAGTTCAACTGCACTGTCTGACCACCATGATCAAAACTAAGTTCAACTTCTAAAACCTGCTGAGCTGTTAACCCCCACATCGCAGCGTATAAAAGAACTATGTCTATAATGCCACGAGAATAATGAAGGGGAATAGAACTCAGTGACCAATTTGTACTAGGTGCTACAAGGTTGGTCATACCCACACCGCGTAAAAGGTATTCGTATAAATCCGAATCGCTGTAAGACTGAATCCAACCGATACGCTTCTGCAGCTTATCGATAAACATCCTAAGAGGTTGTGCTAACCTCCAAAAGTTCATCTCCGGTACACGTACAAGTTGCTGCACATTGTCAGCAGGAGAAATAGTAGTATCCCTGACCTTCCAAAATACTAAGTATTCTCCGAAGTTTAAAGGATCTGTATTAAAATGGAAAACGTAGTCACCACCATCAGTTGTGTATCCAATTTTACGCGCACCTATTGCTACGGATTCTTTTGTCTGAGCGTAATCCTGAGTACAACCTTCCTTACAAAATACTTCTCGATCAGCGGTATCAAGAAAACGAAGACCCAATTCAACTGGTTTTTTTGGAAGACGTAGAAATAAACGTTCCGAGGTACCTACACTAGTAAGGTAGGTCCATTTCCTCTCAGCAGGTTTAGGATCTACTTTTTCTACCACGCTAAAAGATTCTTCATGACCGTCATTATGTCCCGCAGCAGAAACAAAAAACCATTCAATACGCCACGGACGGTCTACTACGTTTACTTCTGCACTCTCTGGTACAAACCAGTTAAAAATGTACTTACCGTTACCTATTGGCCTACCCACACCACTAGCTAAAGTTGAACCAACAGGGTCCTTAATTATTACTGAAGGGTAAGTTGCAGCATCTGCTGACAACATTGGTACACCATCAGTATCTAAGAACTCAGCCTCAAAAGCTACAGTGGTTGCTCTAGGTGCTTCCATGGTTTATCTCTCAATTAGGGGATTGTAGTTCCCTCTATAATAGAGAGTAACAAGAACTGGGCAAAATTAAGTTAACTATAGGTGGATACCTGACATTGGTATCTGTTATGTGGTATTGCGTAAGCAGGAGAAGCATGGCTACACGAAGCTATAGACCGTCAGAAAAGTTCCATGTAGACGACGGAGCTGAAGTACTTTACGGAAACGCAAAACACGTCGCTAAGGAACAACTGATACCAAGAATAGCAGAACGTAATAAAATAGCTGTAGATACAATACCCACGTTTGTATACTTCTTCCCAGCGATTCGAGCTGGACGTCGATGCAGCTGTTTTGATATAGAAGAGAGCCCAGACTCGCTGTGTAGAGCCTGTTTTGGTACCGGAATAGTAGGTGGGTTTACTAAATACGGTACAGAACTAAACGTATTCGATGTAACACATCCAAATATTAGGTCTACAAATGTTGTTCCAGATTACTCTAGGCGTACAAAACCAATAAGGTTTACGCTAATAGACGGAGCTAAATCAGGTACAATTGAAACAAGAATACACCTAAAAACAAATATCGGAATAGTAGACTCCCTAACATCATCCTTCTTCATCCCTCCTGGAAGTGAGCTACAAGCTTGGATTAAGGGAGTACATGATACAGAATACGTACTTCTTACAAAAGACAATTTAGCGGCTAGATTATATAATCCATGGATAGAACTACGGGTTACCTTTAGAAGAGACTACGTAAAAACTGACTCTCCAAAGTTAGACGTTATCCATATTAGATACCAGAACATAGAGGACCCAGTAATTAAAACAAATATACCTAGATCTGAAAAAAGCATTATGATGCAAGAAATCGGATCTATTGAAGACTGGCAAACTGTTAACTTTTGGACAGACGCCAGTAAAATAAAATCTGTGACTACTTCAGATTTCTTTATGTCCGCTTCCGGTAGAACTCGTTGGAAAATGCTAACGGTAAAAGAGTTTGCACCATACGGACACAACGTTAGCTGGGACATCGAGACTAGGCTTATACATCTGTATGAACCGTATTCAAAAGTTCCAGCAGGTATTGTTGTAAACAGAACCTAGACAAAGGTGTGCTAAAATGTTAGAGATTCACAATATAATCAGCTACCGTGTATCCGTAATGACAGGAGGCTCTGGAGGAAGTAACCGCCCAAACATCATCAATCTAGGACCTGGCGAACGGCAGATGATGATGAAAGCAGAACTGCATGCCTGGACACTAAGCTCTAAACAAGACCTATCCAGGTATGTACAGATGAGCACGTTACAGGTTAAAGAGCTAGACAGCGTACATGTAGGAAAAGATATGGCAGTCGCTCCTGTGTACACTGCGCTTACCCTTGAATCAGCAATAGACACGGCTATATCATTCAGAGACGCTTGGAATCTGCACCTAAAAAGTGGAGTACATATTGCAGAAGACAC
>Ga0114918_10000243_pt1 | contig 45325 bp, 40 predicted proteins | sample LantaG_FD_87015 | JGI IMG/M metagenome (GOLD analysis project Ga0114918, IMG submission 87015) | Deep subsurface microbial communities from Baltic Sea to uncover new lineages of life (NeLLi) - Landsort_02402 metaG | ecosystem: Environmental > Aquatic > Marine > Oceanic > Sediment | place... | reverse complement strand
GACTTCAGGCAATAATGGAGCGAATGGTACATCAGGAACATCGGGTAATAATGGAGCGAATGGCACATCAGGAACAAGTGGGACTTCAGGCAATAATGGAGCGAATGGTACATCAGGAACATCGGGTAATAATGGAGCGAATGGCACATCAGGAACAAGTGGGACTTCAGGCAATAATGGAGCGAATGGAACATCGGGTACATCAGGAACAGATGGGACTTCAGGCAATAATGGAGCGAATGGTACATCAGGAACATCGGGTAATAATGGAGCGAATGGTACATCAGGGACTTCAGGTAATAATGGAGCGAATGGTACATCAGGAACATCAGGAACAGATGGTACTTCAGGTAATAACGGAGCGAATGGTACATCAGGGACTTCAGGTAATAATGGAGCGAATGGTACATCAGGAACAAGTGGGACTTCAGGTAATAACGGAGCAGCTGGAACATCAGGGGTATCAGGTGCAAATGGAACATCAGGAACATCGGGTAATAACGGAGCATCTGGAACATCAGGTACAGCGGGTTCATCATTTACAGGATTAACATATGACGTTGATTTTTATTATGATACAGCTATCGATACAATGTATTCTCCAAATATAGATACGAGACATCTATATTTTCCTTTAGTTCCAACTACTAGTACAGATTCAAATGGTATAATTGTTACATTTAAAGCAGGTGAAACTTTAGCTTACGGTGATATAGTTTATCAAACTACTACAGCTGGTACGGTATCAAAAGCAGATGCTAGTTCTTCCTCTGCGATGCCTGCTATTGGTATGGCGTTAGGTTCTGCCACAATAAATAATGATATAGATATTTTATTAATTGGTAATGCAAGGTGGGATTCTGGATGGGCATGGTCAATCGGTGGTGAAATATATGTATCAGAAACAACGGGCGATTTAACTCAAACTGCACCAACTACTACCGGATCATTTGTTCAATTGATGGGAATAGCGACACATGCTGACAGAATGTTATTTAACCCTACTTATTGGTTAATAGAAGTAAAATAAATTAATCAATGTATTCCTCTTCGTAAATTCTATCTATTTCTTCATTGCTAAATTCAGATAAAGATTTATTTGTTAATATTGGATCAATTTGTAAAGATTTAACAATATCTTCACTATCAAAATCTACACGAATACTACCACCTGTGGCTTGGTATGCATATTTTGATTCAATAATACCTTTACCATATTTGTTATGGTAAATAGTCATTCCTTCTTTAAGTTGATCTCTATCTGTTATTGGTTTGAAATTTTCAATTACTTTACCAACATTTGTATTTCCTATAAATCTTTCAGTAATTACATCACCTGTTGTATTTATATTGCCTTCTATCACATTAGCACTCAACGATAAACAAGCAACTCTTCCACCTGTTATATTATTGCATTTTACATTACCATTTTTACATATAACTTTTCCAACATCACCATTAATATAAATATTAGCATCTCCACATTTTAAATCTCCAACATCACCTTCAATTTCTATTAACATTCTAGATTTATTATCAGTATCAAACTTTTTTTCTTTTTCACCAGAAATATCTTTTTTAATATTAATAACGGCATTACCAGTAAAATTTATTCTTTTACCATTAACAATAATTGTGTTGTATTCTTCCATATCTATATTTTTTTATAAATATAAATAAAATTTTACAAATTATAAAGATTTTTTGAGTTCTTTTAAATCTTTCAACCACATCTTTGTGATTTCAGTGTTTTTAATTTCTTCTAATTCAGCCTTTTTCTTTTCGTATTGTTCTTTTAGCTCAATCATTTTTTCTTTAGTTAAAGAATAAATTGGCATACCTAATAGGTAGTCGTAAGATTCGTCTATTTTCATCAATTTAAGGACATCCAGTTGACTAACTATATTATCCTTAGCCATTCTATGTATCTTGATTTTATTGGATATAACACCGTTTATGAACTTAATTCTATTGTAAATTATACTCTTATCCAAATTTATTTTATCAATTAAATATTTTTTTCTTTTACCATAATATGATAATCTAATATCATAAAAATAGTCGATTAAATCATAAGGTGTTTCAAACTTTTTTAACTTATAATTTTCATCAAAAGCATACATATTTTTCATATGCATATAAGTTTCTAAATTTAAAAATTTATATGGTTCTTCCAAAATATTTTTCATATCTGTTCTTGAAACAAATATAGACACATTTACTTCTATATCAGTACAATTTTTAACATAATCCTTTATCTTCTTTTCTTCTACCAATTTATCTAAATAATCATAATATTTATCATTCCACATTCCGATTGGCAATTCAGTTATATTAATGGTAGTAGAATTTACTTTATTGAAAACACCTAAAGAACTAAATCTATTATTTTCTTCATCCCAAATAATTTCACCTTTAAATCCTTTATAACTAGGAATCAATGTTAAATTTTTTCTTTTATGATTAATTTTATTAATTAAATAGTCAGTGATTTCCATTGGACTATATTTGGGTATATCACTTCTCCAACCTGTTCCTATACCATCAGAACCATTAACTAAAATGTTGGGAATTATTGGAACATAAAAATCAGGTTCAATATTATATCCATCGTCATTCAAATAATGAAGAATTTTATCATCATCTTTTATAAAAAGATTTCGTGTAATAGGATTTAATTTGGTAAAGATATATCTACTTGCAGATGAATCTTTCCCACCTTTCAATCTTGTACCAAATTGTCCTTTTGGTTCTAATAAATTTATATTGTTAGAACCTACATAATTTTGAGCCATACCAACAATACTTCCTTCTAATGATACTTGTCCATGATGATAAGAAGTTAATTCAGAAATACCACCAGCAAATGAACTTACTTTAATTTGGTCTTTATAATTTTTCTTAAATAAAGTATAAAGTATTTTTCTTTGTGATGGTTTTAAACCATCTATAGAACTTGGTATTGATCTTAAATTATCAGCCATACTATATTCAATCAATTCATGATTGATGAAACTTTCATATGTCTGTTTAATTTTAAATTTATCAATTTCTAAATTTGGTTTATATTTTAATAACCATTCTTTTCTATCATCTGTCCTTTTCTTATTAAAAGCTAAATCTATAAGATTACTTCTATCTGCTCTATTTTTCGTATTAAATTTAATAAGATGTTTAGAAATATTTTTGAAAAATAATTTAGATTCATCAGGTTGAATTGTTCCAAGTCCTTTATAATACTTTATAAACCAACCACTTATATTAGTTTCAGATTTCCATTTTTTATAATCATTTAATTGATAGAAGTATCTATGTCTTCCTCCTTTTTCGATTTTTACAATTGGTGTTATAAATTCATAAAGAAAATCTAGATTTAATAATTCTGGCCAAAAATTATCAAATATATTGATTAACAATCCTTTGATATGGCTACCATCGTGATCTTGGTCAGACATAACTACAACTTTACCATATCTTAAATCTTTAGTGGATTTATATTTCTTACCGAACTCTAATCCAATAGCCGATATAATATTTTTAATTTCATCATTACCTTTAATTTTAGTTAATCCTTCGCCTCTTACATTTAAAGGTTTTCCTTTTAATGGAAAAGCTCCGTGATATTTTCTACCTGTTACAGCAAATCCACTTAAACAAGTTGAATGTGCTGAATTATGTGATATAATACCATTAGATAAACAAAAACTTTCATCTATATCGACTTGTATATCAACCATATTATCATATTCGTCTGTGAATTCTATATCTTCAATATCAATTAATTCTAAATAATTTTCTGTCATAATAATCCTTAATTTTCTTTATATTTTTTTCTGTTCCATCTATATCCCATACAACCAAAACAATGAAACCATTTTTAATGGCTGTTTCCTTTTTTAATTTATCTTTTTTTTCGATATCGTGTGGTATTATATCTTTATTAAAGGGGTGTTTCCAATTTTTAAAATCTTCATTGGTCATTTTTTGTGAATTTGGGTGCCATCTTATACCATTATATTCAATAATAATTTTATTATCTATATCCGTAAAATCATAATAGAATTTTCTATATCCAAATTTTGATTTTTTGTTTTTGTATTTTATCATATATTCATTTTCACCATATAAACAATTATTTTTATTTAATTCTAATATGTTAATTATTTTATCAAAAAAATTAATAGATTCAATAGAATAATTGCTTCCCTTACAATTTATTGTTGGTATAACACTTTTAACTCTATTCTTATATTCTTTTATAGCTTTTTTATAATTATGATTGTATTTTTTTAAGAAAAAATCTAAAGACATACTATCCTTTTTTGATTGAATATCATTCCATATTATTTCACCTTCATTCTTACCATATTTATCAAAATAATATTCTATTGTTTTGGAATATTTTAAGTTTTTAATATATTCTTCATATTCTTCATTATTTAACCTCTTATTTAAGGATTGATAATTTTTATATTCATCAATATTTGAATGGTTTTCTTCATAGAATGGACTTTTATTTCTATTGTGTATTAGTTTTAAAGCCTTTTCTTCATTAATTTTTCTACTTTTTGATACAAATTTTATTGAGTTTGGATTAAGTTTTTTACCAGGACAATTATTTTCCTTACAATAATAATAATTGTTTGGATATAATACACCTTTTATTATAATTAAATAACTTTTTTTATATGGAACAAAATCAAAAATGATATCTATTTTAGAATGATTATCACAAAAACCACATTTTTCAATATTAAAATTATATTCTTTAATACAATATTCTTGTATAGATATTTTATGTTTTTTTGTTAAAGATATTTTTAATGATTGTATTATTTTATTTTTATTATAATCTTTATCATCATTAAAATAACTACTCTTAAACTTTAAATAGTTGTCATTGTATTTATAATATATTGTTTTCATATTTTTATATATAAATATTAAAAAGTCATATTTATTCACGGAAGGTTATTTTTAATGGAGGGTTATATATTAGTATAATTTACAATATAATGATTATTTATATTCAATTTTTCACATTCTATCATTTCAAATGTTTGATTTTCGATGTTAAAAATAGAAAATTTATGATTATTTGTAGATAGAATTTCTTCATTATTATTCAAATATATTATTTTATCAAATTTATTATCTTTATAATCAACGATATCTTTTATTTTTATAAAATTTTCAAAATTTACATTTTTATTTATTATCATTCTGTGGTTTTTTATATCTAAATTTTTAGTTTTTTTAAATGTAAAATTTTTATTTATTTTATCATAAATAAACCATTTATGATTTTCAGAACAAATTAATATGTTGTTATTTTTTAATTTTATTCTTACAGATTTTTCTATCTTTTTAGATATATTATTTATATAACCTATATTATTGTTATGTGTAATAACGGCATCATTTAATTTGATATTTTTAATTTCTGTTTCTATTTTTTCACCATTTCTGATAATAGTAATCATAGTATTTTCTTGTAAACAATCTCCTTCTGTTAAAAATAAATGACATTTATCACTATCAAATGTTCCAGCCATTATTGCATCATCTAATTTTCTAATTTTCAAAGACTTATTCGTTTTATTTAAATCTTTTTGTAATTGAGATTGATTTTTAGATAGGACTCTATCAGTAATATCTTCAACTATTTTTGACTTTAATAACCTTCTAATAAATGAATCAGTTAAACTAAAATCTTCCCTCAAATCAGAAGTCGCGATTCTTGTAGTCAATGTTTCCTTTGTTTGATTTTCAAATGTAGGATTAACAATTTTACTATTAACGAACATAAATAGATTATTCTTAATATCAGAAGGTCTTATTCTTAATCCCTTATTTGATTTAAGAATGTGATCTTTAATAACGTTAGAAATTAAATTTGTAATATAATTAACATGTGTTCCACCGTTAATGGTTGCAATACCATTTACCATTGAACTTTGCATAAACATTTCATCATAACTTGTTGATATACCGATTTCCCAAAAATCATTTATCTTTTCGTAGATGAAGTCACCTTCTTCTAAATACATATTGATATAATCTTTGAAATTTCTAATTGGTATAAGTTTATCATTAAAGTAAACTTTTACTTTAGGGTTGTAAGCGGCAATATCAATAGTTCTTTTTAATAGGATACTTTTAATATTATCATCAATTTCTTGTATATCAAACTTTTCAAAATCTGGATAGAATGTAATTCTTGTGAAGTTCTTTTTTGATCTTTTTGTTTTTGGTTTAAAAATTTTTGATAAATTATTTGTCGATTTTTGATAATAATCCTTTTTACCATCGGCAGTTTCTACAATAAATAATTTTGAATAAATATTACATAAAGTTGCTCCCAGTCCATTTCTTCCACCAGTTAATCTTTCTTCATTATCATTATAATTTTCTCCCGTTAACAAAGAATTGAAAAGCATATCTGGTATGTAAATTTTTTCTTTTTCATGTATTTTTACTGGAATTCCTGGTCCATCGTTTTCAATAGAAATATAATCTTCATTTACATTTACTTTAATATTCTTAACTTTGTCAGTTCTTATAGAATGGTCGGATGCATTTGTTAAAATTTCATCAAAAATTTTAACAAATCCTGAATTATATTTTATTTCCTTTAATTCCATTTTTGGATCATCTATATCATTGACTATGAATAATTCTTTCATTTCTGTTTGAATACTACCGATATACATATCAGGTCTATGTAGTACATGTTCTCTATGTGTTAGTTTTTGATATTTATCTGTATTTTTATTCAAGTTATATTTATTATTTTATTAATCACTTTGTAGAAAAAAGTAGAAAAAAGTGATATTGTTTTATTTATATATAAAAGAAAGAAAGGTTTATGAAAACATTTAAAATAACAGAAGAACTACATTCAGTTTTAAAAAAATATTGTAAGGATAATAATTTAAAAATGGGAGGATGGGTGGAAAATATAATAAAAGATTATTTATTAAAAAATAATATCGGATATGATAGACACAAAAAAGGTTGAAGTGTCAATGAATAGTTTCACAATGAAACATTATAATGAATTGGGTTATTATCATAAAATAGGAACTATTTTTAAAATAAAAGTTGATGAATTACCAAAAGGTTCTCATAAAATCATAGAAGTTCAATGTGATATTTGTGGAAATAAAAAAATGATGGAATATCGTAGATATATGGACAATACGAAACATGGATTAGAATTATATTCGTGTTATGGTAAATGTGCAAATATTAAAAGACAATCAACAAATTTAAAAAGATATGGTGTAAAAAATTGTTTTCAAAGTGAAGATAAAAAGAATAAATCTAAGAAAACAATGTTAGAAAAATATGGAGTAGAATATTCTATGAAATCAAAAATTATTCAAAATAAAACAAAAAAGATAATGTTAGAAAAATATGGAGTAGAAAATATTTTTCAAGATATAGATGTTAAAAATAAGATAAAACAAAAAACAAGAAAAACGAAAATTAAAAAAGGATTAATAAACGAAGATGGTTCATTCGATATATTTCACAATTATAAAAGAAAAGTGACATTATTAACTAAAAAATTAAAATTAGATTTGTTAAATAAATGGGATGGATATGATTATTATGATGGTGAATACATAAAAGATAATTTTGACATATATTCACCTTTTCATGAAAAATATCCAAATTTTGATCATATTATATCAATAAGAGAAGGGTTTGATAAAGGATTAGATATAAACGAAGTTGCACGTGTAACTAATTTGTGTATTACTAAAAGAAAACATAATATGTCCAAATATACAAAATCAGAAAAAGATTTTAAAAATTCATTAATTAAATAATTTTTATTATATTTATAAAGTTATAACATCATAAGTTTAGTTTGAAAAATTAATATATAGAAAAAAATAGTATAAATATGAAACTGAAAAGATTTAATGAAAATATTGATTATCAAAAACAATGGGAAACCATATCGGAATTATGGGGGGAAGTATATACTGCTGAAGATAATATAGATGGTTGTTATAATCCCGATGCAGATGAAAATAAAAAATTTGAAGAAATTAATTTTTTATATAACGAAACACTTAATATTTTAAGGAAATTTTCTGATGTATTGAAAAAAGAACAGGATAATCTTTATAAGAAAAAAATAAAATAGTATAAATATGAAAATAAAAAGATTTAATAAATTTGTAAAGGAGAATTTAGATTTGGATAATCTTGAATTTGATGATGAAGAATCTAATCCCGATGAATTTACATATTCTGAACGACCTGGACCTGGACCTGGATTAATGGATTTAGAAGGTTCTTATAGAATTGGTATTTTTGATGATGATGATTTAGCAGAAATTGATGATACATTACAATCATTTATAGATTCAGGTAGAGTATATTTAGAAGGTAATGTTGTTTGGATTGATGAATATGATTATGAAGTTGTTAATTATTTTGATAGTGTATGGGGTTGGAAAATAGAACAAGATTATGATGATGATGAGGATGAAAGAATATATCCTGAAATACCTTTTGGTGAAACATGTCCAGAATGTGGTAGTGTTGATGGTATTGTGAGTGGTGATGAATATGATTGTGAAACTTGTGGTGCAAGATTCAATAGAGATATAAAAAATAAAATTAAAAAATGAAAATAGATAGATTATCAAAAGATACAATGATTAAGGAATCAGTAATAAATTCATCATCTTTTAATAAGATTAAAGTAAAGGGATTATGTAAGAAAAAAGTATTTGAAAAATTTCCAGGACAATCTTTAATTGTAGTATTAGATAATGATGGGAAAGTAGTTATATATGAAGATAAACATAAAAATACTTTTACAAATTTAAGAGAAGTAGTGAGTTTATTTGGTTCTAAATTTTTTAAACATTCATTATTAGATACAGATGAAGGACAGGAAATTAAAGAATTTTACGAAAGTAGAACAGGATTAAAAGTTAGAGATATTTACAAAGATAAATTATAAAAAAATATAAACATTTAAAAAATACAAAAATGACAACAATAGAAGAAAAAAAAGAATTTGTTAATAAGAGATTAAAAGAAATCGAATGTGATGGTTACAAAAGAGAACTAAAAAAGGAAATAGATTTTCTTAAAGGGTTGTTCGTTAATGGTACATTAATAAACTATCAAAAAATTCGTATTGAAAATAGAATTAAAGAATTAGAAAAAATAATTAAGTAATGGATTTTAATGTAAATTGGACAAAGGATGATAATGATGAATTGAGAACAATGATCAAAGAACATAAATCATTCGATGATATCAATAATTATTTTGGTAATGATAAATTATTTTATCATCCAAATAAAAAATACTACAAATCTGGTAAAAGTGGATCTATACCAATATTTAGAAATAAAATAGATGATTTTAGTGGATTTATAAATGAAATAAAATATGAAGAATTGAAAACAGATTTTCAAGTTGATTTTGAAAAATCTGAACATTTTGAAAACAAATTTAATTATATCTATAAATTTCAAACGAATAATGGTAATAGATATGTTGTTGATTTTGTTTATCTTAAAGATGTTATCGGTGTTTATAAAAATGTAGATATTTATAATGTATCATTTACATTGGAAAAATATAGGAACATGGATAGTAGTGATGATTATGAAAAATTGTCATTTTTAAAAGAACAACACGAAATAATCAAAAGAGTAATATTTATTTTTAGAAATTTTGATGAAAAATTTGGAAATGATTGTGTCTATCTAATAGGAGAAACAGAAGATAAACGAAAAATAAATTGGTATAGAGATTTAATAAAAAGTTCATTTGATGATGTTGAAGAAACAGAAGATGTGAGTTCTTTTACAAATGGAATGAAAGCTTTTTATTATAAAATAATAAAATAAAATAAAAGTTATGAAATATAAAGATTTTGATGGATATAAGATAAATGAATCTAAAATAATGGATTCTACAATGTTTGGTGATTTTGAATTATCAAGTGAAGAAAAGTGTGAATATCCAGTTTTCAAAATGTTTCCAAAACATACATTTGTGATGGTACTTAAAAGTGGTAGATGTTATACATATTCTAAAGAAGGAAAAAGAGAAAAAATATGGGATGTTGAAACACTTGAAAAAAATGAAGCAAGAGAATTATCTACTTTTTCAATAATAGGTACTGAAAATGGACAATTTATAAAAGAACAATATGAAAAAATGTCTAATTTAGAAGTAGTTGATATTATTCAGTATATTAAAAAAGATAAAGAAGATAAAGAAGATAATCCTAAAAGAAGAAAAATACCAAAAAATCAATTATTTCAAGGTACATTGAATAAAATAGAAGATATTTTAGAAAATCCTGGGAAAATGGATTTAGGTAAAGATGAAGATGAAGATGATACTATAATGGGAAACCATTTTAGGAACGATTCTTAATTATTTCAAAGTTTTAATAGCATTAGTAAAATATCTTGGTAAATATCTAGATTTATATTTCATTATATCTGATAATGAACTATCTAAAATAAATGTATCCGCATAATCTTCATCCGATCTTATAGTTCTACCATAAGTTTGTATTATATCTACAATGGTTTTCCAATCATACCAATTTCTATTTGATTTCTGTCTATCCTTTATTTTATTAGATGAAATGTTAGGATATGGGATTTTCAATATAATTGCAAATCTTGAAAGTTCGTCCTTTAAATCTACACCACTCATCATAGATGGTGATACCATCACTGATGGTTTTTTAGAATTTATAAATTTTTCATACATTTCATCCCTATTATCACTGGTGTGAAAAATCAATCTTTTATCCTTAATTCTTTCTTTAATCCAATCAGCGATTTCATAATTAAAGGTATGTATTATACCTTTTTTATCTTTATATTTTCTAAGAATTTTTTCAACTAATTTAACTTGTTCATTGAATGTATTAACCTTTTCTTTATAGGTCATCTTACCAGCTTTCATATAATAAAGTGGCCTTTTACTAACGTCAAATGTTGAATCCATTTCTTTATATGTTGTTAATTCTGGTTCTAATCCATTTATATAAGCAAACATATTTTTATCTAATAATGTTCCAGACATAAAAATTATATGGTCATAATTTTTCCATAAAATACTTCTTAAATAAGGATAACCCCAAATTGGTTGAAGATTCAATTCAATTTCTTTATCTTTATAAGTAATATCTAATGACCAATTATCTTTATTTTTATGGTAAGTTATCATTAACGTTTCTAATCTTTCCATTAATTTACCAGTATAAACCATTTGTTTTCTATATGAAGCTTTTATTGTTTTTTCAGATTCTCCACCAATTCTTTTCATATGGTTATCATGTAGTTTTTGAAGATCAGGAACAAATCCTTCTTCAATAAATTGAATAAATTCATCAGGTGTTTTAACTTGTTTAAATAATCTGTTATAACCATATTGAGCACTTTGATTAAATCCACATTTTTTTAGTAAATTTTTATTTAATTTAGTTGAAATAAAATCACAAAATACAGATTCAAAATCATGTGACTCATCTATTATCAATACATTAGAACCTCTTCTTTGTAAGGTGTCTGTGTATAATGCCATTGATATAAATAACGCAAAATTTGATGTTGATATATCAGATGATACCCATTTAAATTTAGCGGCATCGTATGGGCAATTATCACATATCCTTTTTAAAATTCTATTTATTTCTTTACCTTCACCACAATCCGTTTTGTGAAAATTACAATAATAGTTAGACATACCTTTCAAATTTTTCATGAAAGGAAAATCTCTAATATATTGATCCTGAAGAATTTTACTATTCGTTAGGATATCAAATTTTGCTTCACTATTTACAAAGCATTTGTAAAAATTGGCAAGCATTACTATGAGGTAGGATTTTCCTGATCCAGTAGGCATATTTAAAAGAATATTCTTTTTTCCATTATTTATGGATTTCTTACAGAAGTCTAAAGCTTCAATTTGTTGATCTCTTGGTTTTAAGTCAAGTGGAAAATGTATAGTTATATCGTCATTTATTTTAGTCATATTGTGTTATATAATGTGATTATGATTTTGTTTTTATTTTCCATTTATTTTTTAAACATAGTTGGTAAGCTCTTGATGATTTTTTAGAAAATTCTGTTCTTGAATTGTATTTTGTAGATTCTTCAATACATTTTTCTTTTGTCCAATAATTTTTTAATTTTTTGGGGAACATGTGGTTGCAGATTTCATCTATCCATTTATTTTTTACACATTTGGAATAAACACCAGGACTTTTTTCAAAAAAATCAATTCTTGTATTGTATTTTAATGATTCAAGATAACATTTTTCTTTTGTCCAATATCCATTTGGTTTTAATTTATTTTCCATATGTGAACAAATTTCATCTATCCATTTATTTTTTGTTGATGAATTATATGCACTACCACATTTTTTCTTGAATTCTATTTTTGTTTTGTATTTTAATAATTCTTCATGACATTTTTCTTTTGTCCAATATCCATTTGGTTTTGATTTTGATTTTTCGTTGTTTTGATTTATTGTTTTTTTAATTTTTAATATCTTATTCCAATTCATTTCATTATAGATTTTATCTTTCCACCCATTTTTAACAGATGAATTAAATGCACCTGAACCATAACGTCTAAATTTTGTTTTCGTTTTTTGTTTCATTGCCTCTTTTAAACAATTATCATAATTTTTCCAGTGACCTCTTTTTTTAGTTTTATATTTCATATGCGAACAAACTTCATCAATCCAGTTATTTTTAAGTGATGCACTATATGCACTTGAATTCTTTGTATAAAATTCAGATCTATATTTATATTTCAGGGATTCTGTTTGGCATTTTTCCTTTGTCCAATATATTAATGGACTACCAATACTACCAGTTTTTGCTTTATTTAGAATTATCCATTCATTCTTTTTGTATTTATTTAAATAATAATTTTCTTTTAATTTTGCATCATCTACAAATAAGTAGTTGGTTAATTGAATTAGTTCTGGTTTGATATTAGTTTCACTAATATGAATATTAACCATACTTTTATTATCATTTAAATGTCTATTGTGTCTATTTTTAATGTCGTATGTTAATCCTATATATACATGGTTATCCGAAAATTCATAAGCATAAATACATCTATTCTTATTATTTTTCTTCATTTTTATTTAATTCATTTTGTAGTATTATTTCTACCCATTCATTTATTTTTTGACCATTTATAGCACAATAAATTTTTATTTCTTTGTGTAATTTTGGTGAAATTTTTAGGTTTTTCAAGTTTTCCATAATTATCTTTTTATCTTTATATATAAAAATAAAAATATCATATTTTTCCAAATAATAAATTTACGTTTTAATATATACATTAGAATAAATTACTATATAAGAATATGAAACATATAAAATTATTTGAAGAATTAATAGATGAATTTGGTGGATCATCAGGAGTTATTGGACGAACAGGTTCAAATAAAAAGACTGATAGTGCAACAGGTGCCAATGGACCATCAGGTCCAATTAGACAAGATGATGGTACTATTTTACAAGATGATGAAGATGATTATTATGCTGGTATAGATATATTAAAATCATTGGGAATTGATGATGAAGAAACAGATAAACCAAATTCTCCACCAAACTATCGAGAAGATTGGGATACTGAAGGAGAATATACAGATAATAGAATAGACCCATTTAATGAAGAGGATTGGGATGAAAAAGATGTGGATGTTGATATAGCTGATTACTTAGAAAAGAATTTATATAGTGATACTAAACATATTTTAGATAATAATGATAGATTAGTTTACATAAGTGATGTTATTAAAGTAGTTAAAAAATTACTTGCAGGTGGTACACACGATGCAGGTCCAAAATAAAAAATAGATATGAAATACATACAGACATATGAGAGGTTTTTACCAAAATCATTTTACAAGGAAGTCCCTGATGGTAAAGAACCAAGAAGTATTTGGAAACAAGCCAAAGACTATTTTTCTAAATCAGAAGGTGAAGAAGAAACTGAATATGATGAAGAACCTCAAGATGAAGTATTTATACAAGGACAAGAAGAAGAATTACCAGAAGAAAGTGTAAATAGATCATCAAAAACAAGAAGACGTAATAATAATTCATACAAAACTAAAAGACCAGTAAAAAGAAGAAGAAAAGATGTAGAAAAGGATGCTTATGATGTTGATAATTATTACAATCATGCTTCCAATGCATTTGACAATGGAGATTGGGATGACTAATGTAAAAAAATTAAAATATGAAAACTTACAAACAATTTATACAAGAAAATATGGGTACAACATTTGGTGAATACCCGTATCAATATAATACATTAGAAAATCCTACTGATAGAGGACAATCTGGTAATATTGAATATCATCAAACTAATAATAGATTTCAATCTATTCAAGATGAAATTAAAAATATAATTGTTGGTAAGAATCCTAATTGGGATGAAACTGATGTTGAAAAAAGATTACAAGAATTTTTTCAATTGGGTAATTCTAAACTTGAAAATATAAGAACTATATCAGATAATTGTAAAGATATTAAAAAATGTGCAAAAGAAATATATGATAAATATATTCAAAATGTGAAAATCAATAACGGAAATGATAATGTTAATGATGTTCAACAAGATAGTATAATGTAAATATGAAGAAATTTAGTAGATATATTGATGAATTAAATGAATCTAAACTTAATGGTAAATATGGGTTCTTTATGTTTTTAGATATCATAGATGAATTGAAGAATTCATTTATTAAAGAAGATTATCTAAATGTTAGGGATTTTAATCTATTTTTTACAACAGATAAAATCAAAGATAAAAATCAATTATCAGATTTAATAGAATATAAGAAATCTTTAGATGTAGCATTTGCAACATTAAGTCATATTAAAAATCTAAGATTATCATTTTATTTTGGTGTTAGAGATTTTAATATTGAATATGGTTTCCACGATGATTTAAAAAGAATGGTATATAAAGTTGGTGAATTCAAAATTGCATCTAGTTACCTTAAATCCATACAATCATATAAATGTATAACAATGATTTCTAAAGTGTTAATGGGTTCAAATCTTAAAGATTTAGAATTATTACAAAAGATTAAAGTGGATTTAAAATATTTATTTGATCAGAAATTTAATGAAATAGAAATCAAACACGGCGATAAAGTTATTAAAAAAATTAATAATGTTGAATTAAAAAATTATTACAATGGTGATAAAATAACTGAATATTTTGATGCATGGAGTTTTAAACATAAATGGTATTACAAAACTTATAATTATACTGATGTTGAAGGTGATGATACAGATTTTTATGTTAAAATAAAACCAAACGATGAAGGTTTAAAATTATTTAAGAAATATAATGTGGAAATGAAAAAGCTTCAGGAAGAAGCTGGACAGGATCCAGAAGATGATAGTTTTAGTGACACTGTACCAAATACAACAGTTGCAGAACCTATGATTACTGAACCATTAGAAGCACCTAAAATAAAAATGTTTAATGGGGAAAAGAATAATACTGGTAAGGGAATGAAAAAAATTGAAAAAGAAAAGGAACTTATCAAGTATTATAAGGATTTAAAAAGGATAATTGTTGCAGTTAATAAAGATCTTCTTAAAGATAAAAGTTATGTTACTAAACATTTATATAAAATTGTTGGACAATATAAGAAACCTTTTAATGATGTTAAAAAAGATATCCAATGGTTAACTTATGAATTAAGAAAAAATCAATATTTCATTGAACAAACTGAAGGTGAATTTAAAGATAAACTTGAAAAAGATAAACTAAAACAAAAACGTTTAAAGGATCAAAAATCTAAAGCAGATAAAAAGAAAGCTGAAAGAGAAAAAGAAAACAAGAAGAAGAAAAACCCAAATAAGAAGAAATAATTATATTACTAAAATTGTAATACTTTCACTACTTTTATTACCACCAGGATCACTTACTTCTATAGTATATGTTGTTGTTAACAATGGTTCAACTGTAACTTTTTTATCTGTTGAATAGAATGTTGAATCATTATCCGCTGTCCAAGAATATGAATAGTCCCATTTTCCTTTTGATGCACTAACATCCAATATACTTAATTGTCCAGGGCTGATTTGATATTGAGATGCATTAACCTGTAGTTCAATAGGTTCAGCGGGTGTACCACTACCATCAGGTAGTTCAACACCAGGTGGAGAACCTAATATACTTTTGATTGCTTTGACTGCTTTAATAATAGGTTTAACAGTAGCTATTGTTGTTCTTATTGTAGTTATTGCGATAGTTATTGGTCCCATAATTACAGCGACACTTGCAGCTGGTATTAATATACTTAAAAGGGATAATGGTTTCAAGTAAGGTATTACTTGATTTATTTTTGTTTGATATGCTTGTAAACTTGAAAAAATTGATAAAACTGCAGAAAAACCAGTTGGAACACCAGCACCAAGTGGCATTATAACTGCCGATGATGCAATAGTTACTGATGCTGCGGCTACTTCAATTCCCAATTGGACAGATGCTTCAGCAATTTCTCCTGTCTTAACTTTTATTTGTTCAACAGCATCTGCTACTTCTTTTTTTGACTTATCTATGAATTCATTCATTGGATGTGATTCTTTGATTTTTCTTTTTTCTTCATTGATAACACCTGGATATAATAATTCATCGTTTTCATCATATTGTAATTCACCATAAACTGATTCATATGCTGTTTCTTCATCCATACCAGCTGTTGTTAATGGTACACCAGGAACAGGAATTCCACCCATCATTAAAATTTTAATCATTATTTCTTCTTTTGTTAGGAAATAATCTTTAGGATCTGGTATTGGTACAGTTGGGGTAGATAATTCTTCATTAATAACTTTCATATCGGTTTTAAGACCTTCGGCTGCTTTATCCATTTCTACTGCAGCTGCTGGTTGTTGTTCTATTTTGGGTTCAGGTATTTCAGGAAATGGACCTTGAAATACTAAAGAATACATGAGTTGTCCACTAATAACTTGAGAATCAATTGGTGGTGCAAATCCCAATTCAGATTCTTCAAGGATTTCTTCTAGAACTTTAGTCCTAATTCTACTTTCTGATAAAGTAGTCTTGAAAGTTCTGAAATATTTGTATTCATTATCTTCACTCCAACCTTTAACTTCATATAATTTATCACCATCAGTATTCTCAGCAGCAAAATCTACCGTATAATAATATACCATTACTTTTTTTTATTTATTTTATATATTAAATAGAAAAGGTTTCTAAAAATATCTTTTTAAAGCGTCTCTCTTTTTATATATAAAAGAAAAATATAAAAACAAATGGCAATTGATTCTAGTCAAACAACTAATGGAATGGGACAAAGAAGTTCATTCGTATCCTTAGCTGAAGAAATAACGGCAATGAATAAAAACACAGTTGAAATCACTACTAAACTTAATGATATAGTTTCATCAAGAGATTCCGCTGTTTCTATAACATTGGTAGATACAGGTGGTAATAAAACTGATTATTATATGCCAACAATAGGGTTTCTTAAAAAGGAAATTGATAAAATTAACACTAATATAAAAAGATTATCTGGGATAGAATCTTCATCTAATATTATAGATGGTAAATCTATAAGAAAGATTTATACTGTAGATATAAACAAAGAACCTTATCCTGTTAATGAAATAGGTAGTGTTACTAAATTTCAACCAATTAATAATCACTTTTTTGAATCATTAATGAATCCTTTATTAGCATTCGAATTGGATGTATCAGATAAAGTTACAACTAATGTTAATAAAATTTTATCAAGAAGATATATCGTTAAATTTGAAAGAAATACAGATTTTACTTTAACTAGTGATGGATTAAAATCTTATAATTCATTTCAAGAAAGATTTTTAAATCAAACTAATATTGAAATTAATGAATTTGTGACTTGGTATGAAGAACAATCATTGGTTGGTATAGTTCAAGATATTGTGGAGCCATATGATGAACAATATTTTGATTTAAGTGTTAATGAACCAAATGCACATGGTTTATTCTCAGTTATCAAAACGGAAACCGATACTATAAATAAAAAATTGTGGTATCATTTAAACACTTTAAATTATTACACTAAAGATGGATATGATAAGGCGTTATCAATAGGTTCAAATTTAGTTTTAAATAAATTAAATTCATCATCAAGATGGCAGATAAAAGAAATTAACACGGAGTCATCTAATTTTAGAGTAACATTAGAAAGAATGGAAGGTTATGATCCAGTTCCAATTGGAACAAATATGTTAAGTTATTATAGTGATTTGACACATCAAAAGAAAGTTAAAATAACAGTTGGATTTGATGAATTTTGTATTGTATTTATAAAACCTGTAAACACTGAAAGTAATGTTATTTCAACATTGTGGTCAAAGGGCACATCGTTCTATACTAATGACTTAATTTTAAATAATGATGATAAAACAGATTTATCAGAATATTATTTAAGAAGTGTTTATGATTATGGAAAACTTCTAAAAGATTTGGCTAAAAAGACTATACCTACTGAATATTCAGAAAAACCAAATAAGGTTACATTGAGTTCTGAAGATTTCAAGGTTGTTCAAATTAATAAACATTTAACAGATAGTAAAGATTCCCAAGTGTTAAATAATTTACATTCTCAAAGTTTATTTACAAAATCAAAATTGGGTGAAATTAGTAATGCAATTTTAACTAAGACAAAAGAATTAAATACTAAGTCTTTTTCAACAACATCAGATAAAAACGCAATTCAAAATGAGTTAAAAAAACTTATTGATCAACAAAATACAGAATCTAAATCTTTATCATCGGTGGTATCACAAATAAACACAAAAAAGGTAGATACTTCTGTTAATACTAAATTTAGAGTTAGAGGTTTTTGGAATATTCCATCACCTGTAAATAATGGAAAATCTGAACCACAACACATTATACAATTTAGAGTACAATATAGATATAGTTCTAAAACTGGTGAAGTAAATCCTACTGAAGGATTCGTGGTTAAAAGAGCAGAAAACAGTGAAATATCAGATAGTTTAGGTAGAGTTGTATCAACGGCACCAACGAAATCAACAACACAAAAATCAAAGAATGTTAATCCAACAATAAGAACATCAACCACACCAACAACATCATCATCTAGAGGTAGTGGTTCTGTTATATCACCAGTGTTAACTGGAAATATTAATTCTTCAATAGACTCAGGTGATAGTAGAAAAAATACTACTGGGTATTTTTCAAATTGGGTGGAATTTAAAACAGATGCAAGAAAAAGATATTGGGATGCTGACAGTCAAACATGGTATTGGAAAGTAGAAGATATTGAAGATGCTGACACTCCAAATATAAACCAATTGGATATATCTATTCAATCTAACGAAAAGGTAGAGATTAGAATTAAATCAATATCCGAAGTAGGGTGGCCTGATACAATAGTAGAATCAGATTGGAGTGAAATATTGACAGTGGAATTTCCAGATAGTTTATCTAGCGTATTGAATGATAATGAATTTATTCTTAAACAAGCATCTCAAGATGAAACACTTGTAAATATAGATAGTACGTTAAATTCTCGTGGAGTATATAAACATTCACAAGATTCATTTTATGTAAATGAAATATATTATGCACATAATGATAAAGGGATTATTAGTAGTTTTAAAGATGATAATGGTAATTATATCAACGTATATGAATATCTAAATCTTTTAACAAATAGAATAAAAAGTTTAGAAGATCAAATCAGCAAAGCCAAAGGAGATTTCTACGCAATTTTACATACACCAACAGAAGATATTACTATTGCTAATAATAAGTCTTACAATTTGGTTGTTGAATTAGAAGATTATGCAGAACAAACAGGAGTTACAAGGGCATATTTTAACTCTATTGGAATTATAGATGAATATTATGTGGAAATTAAAAACACTTCAAATAATCCATTAGGTTTATTGTCAAATAGAAGATATGAATCAACATATTCAAATACGTTTTATAAATTTGAAAATGATAGAACTTTACTTGTTAATTACAATAGTGATTTATATACTCAAAGCGATTATCAATATATTTGGTTTAGTGATAATAGTGATGGTGTAGAAATTAATAGTGGTGTGACTCTTGAACAAACTGCTGATGTTTTATGGTCATATGATCATAATTTGGGTTATTCTGGGTTAACTTATACTGAAACTCCGCCATTAACAGGTGGAACATTTTATTGTAATATAATAAATGATGTTGATTGGCAAGGTACACCAACAGGATTATATACTACTGTTCATCCAAGAATATATAATTTGACAGATATAATAGAGGGTTCAACAGAAAAGGTAAAACCATTACCAGGTAATACAAAAGAAGATGTTATTATTCACATATACTATAAATTAGATGGTAGTTTAACTGATGGTGACATATATAACGTACCAGTTGGTACTACACCGGATACAGCTATAAGAATAGTTAAGTTTTTCATAGAACCTGAAACATTAACAAGACCATTTGAATTTGAATTGAGATTTAATTTAAAACAATTTAGAGACGTTTATATCTCTAATTAAAAATAAAAGAATAAATGAAAAGTTTTCAATTATTAAGAACTAATCCATTGTTAACCACAAATTTAAAAATAAATGTGGATTCGGGTTTAAATATTTATTTAAGTAGTATAAAATCAAATGCTGATTTGAGCAATGAACGTTTTAATCATTTTTTGATAAACAAGGATAGTTATTTAGAAAGTGTTATACCTAAATTTTATGCTGGGTTACCAAAGGAACAAGCTTTTGATGTAAAAAACGACAATGATAATGACATAGTATATAATGACTATAGATATCAATTTGATGATATTTATTATGCTGGACCAAATTATATAACAGACACTTGGTATCAAGAAGAATTTGAATATTTTGCACCATTGTATGTTAAAAAAAATCAATTACCTGATGGATTTATCGTTTTAAGAATTGATGAACCATCTGTGTTTGATGAAGATAATGGTTTATATGATTTAGGTATTTTAAATAAAGATAATTTTAGAACCGAAATAATTGACAAATGGAAAAGTGTTGCGTATTTTGATATGACAACAAATTCTGATTTGGGACATTGGTTAAATAGAAATATCGATAAAAATGAAAGATTTCCTACAAAATCATTTGAACTGGATGTTAGGAAAGTTACATTTTCTAGATGGTATGGTATGGATTATACTACAGGAACATATACACAAAAACCAATGTTTTTGGATAATAATTTATTTTATGAACAACCACACTTTAGATTAGAATCTACAATAACCGATGGGTTTCAAAAAAATTCTTTAATTTATCCTCATATTTTAAATTTTAATTTTTTATTTGAAGACACACCTGCCACACCAGATAAGTTAAAAAAATATTCTTTAAATAGATATTGTGGTTTTTATGTAGATGATTTGGAATTTGTAACCAATATAACAAGTTATATTACACCACCTTTAACTACAGGAACTACATTATTAAATAACATAGTTATATCAGGTGCCACTGGATTGACATGGGAAGTTTGTTTAAAAGATCCAACAATTGAAATAAATTCTATGAATCCATTTGTTGATGAATGGGTTGATGGTAAGAAATATTATATTTATATAAAAGATGATTTATATCAAGTTGTTAAAATGGAAGATGTTGAAAACAACACTTTTTATTATAAAATAATGAGTGAAGAAGTGCTCGATAGTTATTGGGATATAGACAGAGTCTATGATAATACAGTGGAAATTGTTTATACTGGGAATTCTTATAGTTATATAGATCCAATTTATTCTGGATTTACAGTTGATCCATATACTGGTTGCACTGGTGAATCGCTAGATATGTATGCAGATTTATATTTAATAAAAATAAATGATAGACTTCATGTTCTTAGAGATGGGAGTGGATTAACATTCACAAATATTGAAACAAATAGAATAAACGGTGTGATTGATAAATACTTTATGCAAAGTGATTATGCTATAACATCAGATGATAAAAAATTAAAATATTGGATAGGTGGTAGTAATTCACAGTATTATAAAGAAGCAAATATAGAAAATGTCAATAGGAAACCCCTTGTGTATTCTATTTATCGAATAAGATTTTCAGATATTAAAGATTTTGATTTTGATAGAGTTACTACAAAATATTCTAGTTATGATTATGAAAAGACAAAATATTATGAAACTAAGGAAGATAAATTACATGCAGTAGATTATAAATCAGAAGATTACCCAAAACAAATTAAGAAAGAACCTGTAGGTAATCAAAATCAAGATAAACCTATACCTGTTTCATCTGAGTATATTGCAGATGATGAATTATATGAAACTAAGATAAGTGGTGATATATCAGATATTTGGAAAAAGAACCAATCAATATGTAAATGGGGTTATCAAGGTTCTGTGAGTCATTCAGATTATCCATATAAATTAAATAATAGCAAAAAAGTTGGTTCATCTTTTAATAGAACAACTGATGTATTTAATAGTAACCCAAATATTTATAATAAAAATTTGGATTATTTTTATAGAGTTGGAAATTTTCTATCTGGATTAACATCAGATGAAAGTAGACCAGTGTATTATTTACACCAATCAACTAACATTCAAACTGATTTTATTAATAATACAGATGATAGTGGTTTTAGTCAAAATGGTGGTGATGGTTTTAACATAGGAATATATTTTGAATATGGTGATAATTTTCCAACTAATTATGATTTTGATTATTTTAATTTCTTTTTTTCAAATAAAATGTACATTGAAGATAATAATAGAATATTGGTTGATTCTTATAAAAAGTATTCTGAATTTTATAGTAATGAATATAATCAATGTGAAACTTTATTTAAAGGATTGAAAGTATTAACAAATGAAATTGATATAAAAAGAGATAATGGTGGATTGATAACAAAAATTGTAAGTGAAAATCAAGGAGCTTATGATGGTTATAAATTTGCAATTATATTAAATGATGTTTATTATAGTGAAAATGATTCAACACCATATAATGTAAATGGTGTAGTTAATTATGATGGTATATTTGATGTTACAAATGATGGTATTCATGTAATAGTAAATGATATTTATGAAAATATTTTAGTAATAATAAATATTGGAATTATTATACCAAACAATAGCGGAGAAACATTTAATTATGTTACTTTATTTGGTGAAAAAGATGGATTATATGATAATAAGTATAGAGATGGTAGAACAGCATCATCTAATTATAATAGTAGAAAAATAGTTGCTTCTAATTTTATTAATGCAATTAATTATCCAAATGAAAAATATGGATTTGATAACTATATAAAATATCACCATATAAGAAAAGAAAATGGTGTTACTGTTACTAGTGGTTCGTATATAAACGGTGAAAATAATGTCACAAATCCACCATTGGTGTTAACTATAAATAGTCCAGATACCATAAAAATAAAAGACAATTCATTTAAAGTTGAAATAGTTAACTCTCCTAATACTAGTAAATTATTTGGTAGAGATAATATATTGAATAGATTGAATAATCAAAAAGAAATATTGACTACTAAATTAATTCAAGATGATACAATTACAACAACAAAAGATGTTTATAGATATTCTGGTTCATATGAACCAATTTTCAAGAATATTGATCTCTATCAAAAACCAATATTTTGTTATACCAATTATACATCAGGAACAACTGTTACAACTGGTTTAACTACAAATAATACAACTCTTGCAGAATATTTTGAATTGAGAGAAATTGATGATGGAGTAGAACCAGATTTTAAAAATTGGATAGATACTAATACAATTTGCAAATCAAACAGAACAACATATGCATATTGCAATTCATTAAGGTCTGAGAGTTTGCCAGAATATATTACTAATTATTTAGTTTGTAGTAATTTTAATTTTAACATTCCATTGGATTCTATAATAACTGGTGTTACATTAACAATCGAAAGAAAATCTCATATTCCAACTGTAACAGGTTCTACATATGTTAAAGATCATACTGTTCAATTTATAGCAAATAATAAATATGTGAAGTATATAGATACCACAGGGTATAGTGGTGTGACAATTAATTCAGGGTATACTGATGAATATTGGGGAACAACTTATAGTGCTGTAACTTATGGTCATAGTGGGTTAACTCCAGAATGGTTAGATTCTACAACATGGACATCATCATTAATAAATAACAATAAATTCGGTGTGTTAATTAGATGTACGATTTACAATTATGAAATAGGCATAGAACCAGAACCACCAACTATTGATATTATGCCAGATATTAAATGTGTAACTGTTACGGTTAATTATCTTTTTGATAATAAATGGGAAGTATATAGTGATTCTATTTACTTTAAAAGAAATTTGAAATTTGATGACACATTACACAATTTTGGAACAATAGATGAAGAAATACATTCTAAAGTTAATATTGAAAATAAAAAAATATTGAAATTTGATGATGCTAAGTATCCAAAGGTTGATCAATTTGGATATAGTAATAGTAATAGATTTGTTTTCAAATCAGATTGGGATAAAGATTTTTATTTGAATACAACTGAAAATTTTGTGGACGACAGTACAACATTCACTATACCATCAACTAAAACGAAGAAATAGATTATTCTAAATCAGTTAATTGATATAAAGAAATTTTATTCTTGATAGCGTAAGTTATTGTTTCGAATGTACTTAGACTTTCTCTTAAAAAATCTATATGAACATCATATATATCTAATCTTTGGTCATATAAAGATAAATCATTTTCAATCAAATATAATTTATCTTTACCTTGTAATTTTATAGGATATTTAGTTAAATAAAATTCAGTTTTTACTTTTCTAGTTTTTTTAATTATTGGTTTAAATTTAAGGAGTTCATAACTCATGTATTTTATTTCATCTGCCAATCTTTGTTTTTGACTTAAAACATCAGATTGTAATTGTACAACATCTTTTGCTGAACAAGTTAATCTGGAACTCATTGATTTTATTGTGCCGTTCCAATAATCTTCTCTTTTATTTAATTCTACAATTAGTTCTTTATTAGAATTTTCTAAATCCATTTTAGTATATTTTATTTTTAATTTTTATAATTTTTTACAATATAAGTTTTAAATTCTTTCAAAATTTAAATTAAAATAATAATTAAATCTATATTCTGTAGATTTTTTTATTTGATTATATAATATTTGAATTGGTGTTAGATTTTCAAATTCATCTTTTTTTATTAGGGTATAATCTGTGATTAGATTTGTATTATCGAATAATGTTTCATCAAATGTTGGGTTATATTGAATAAGATTTGTATTAAATATATTATTAGTATTAAGTGTTTCGTAGTTTAAATACATATCCAATGTAGATAATTTATATCTGTTTAAAACATTTAGATTTATGAAATCATATATTGATAAATTGATATCATTGTCTTTTGTATTTACTGCTTTCAATGTTTTGAAAGTTCTGGCTTTTTTTATTCTTGCAAATAGATATTCTCTTAATATTTTTTTAATATCTATTTCCATTTTCCATTTTGTATTATTTTCCATACTGACAATATCTTGGGTTTGTGTTTCAATAGTGTGGTTTTCAAGTTTCAACTGAGTTAAATCCACTAATGTTTCTGTTTCATTTGTTTGAACATTGGTAACATTATAATTTTGATATCCATTGTCATCTGTATATTGTATAGAATCATTTCCTATAATAATAGTATCTTCAATATCTATTAGTTTAGTTCCGAAGAATGTTTTAACGGTTTTCATGTTCTTTGTACCGTTATCATATTCAACATTATATTTTTTAATCATTAGATTACTTTTCATATAAAACCTTTTTTGTTTTTATTTATATATAAAAAGTGATTAGATTAAAAATAACTGATATGAATGAAATTTAAATTAAACAATAATTCTACTAAACTGATTTTAAAGGAGTCAACAAAAGAAGAATTCAATCAACTTAAATTATATCTTAATAGATATGTTAAGAACTATAGATTTATGCCAAGATTTAAATTAGGCGTATGGGATGGTAAAATGGATTTCTTCAACAATTCTGTAATTGAATTCGGATTGTGGTATGAAGTAATGAAGTGTTGTAAAGAATATGGATACCCATTTATAATTGAAAATAAAGAACTTTTTATAAAAGACACTACGGTAAAAAGAGAAGATATTGTTTCATTTTGTGAAGATTTCTATAAAGATCATAAACAAAAGGGAAGTGATGAACCATTCTTTCCATATGATCATCAGATAGATGCAATTCATAAGTTATTTGTATGGAGATTTGGATTAATTGAAGTTGCGACAGCTGGTGGTAAATCTTTAATATTTGGTACTTTATTATTTTATTATTTAAAAAATATCAATCCTGATGCTAAATTTTTATTAATTGTTCCAACTATCAACCTTGTTACACAGTTTTATAATGATATAATGGAATATAATTTAGGATTTAATAACGACAATAAAAATCCACTAACAATAAAAATTGATGAAGTTATGTCACAACAACCAAGAAAATATTTTGGTGAAGATGAACCAAATGTTTATATTGGTACATATCAAAGTTTAGAAAAAAGAGATAAACAGTGGTTATCACAATTTGACATAGTATGTACCGATGAAGCTCACGTTGCAAAGGCAAAGAGTTTAAAAGATATTTTGAGTAAAACATTTGAAACTGCCAAATTTAGATTCGGTATGTCTGGAACATACCCAACGGATGGAACAGCTGAATTATTTACAATTGAATCATTGATGGGACCAAGATTATTTTTAGTAGGAGCTAAGACATTGATGGATAAAGGATTGATTTCTAATGTTAAAATTAAATCTTTAATTATAAATTATGATGATAGAAAATTTGCAGAAAATGTATTTTCTATTAAGAAAAATGGTGGTGGTGGAAAGGCGTGGTTATTAGAAAAAGAGTATGCTCAACAATCACTTAAAAGGAAACAGTTTATTGGTAAATTGATTTCTAAATTTAAAAATAATTCACTTGTTCTTTTTATCAATATAGATTTTGGAACAGAAATGTATAATTATTTTAGAGATAATATACCTGGTGTAGATTTCTTTTATATTGATGGTAGTACAAATGCTAAAAAGAGAGAACATATAAAGAAAACGATGGAAAAAACATCAGAAAATGTGGAATATACTATTTTTAATTTTGGTGATTATAAAATTGAAGTAAAATCTGATTTTAATATGCTTCTAACAAGTGGAGAATATAAAAAAGCTAAAAATATAACAACAGAAGATGATATAGATGATAATTTTATAAAAAAATTGAAATAACTAACCACTGGTGTCAATGTAAATTACTATATAAAATAAAAAAGTTAATTTATGTTAGATTTTGACTTTATAAAAGAAAAATTTATAACCAATCATGAAAAAATAGATAGTCAATATTATTTAAACAAATATATTAATTTTTTATTAGATTATGGGGTTATTACAGAAGATAATATTTATGTGGAAAAACATCATATATTACCAGTTTCATCTTTTCCTGATTTTAAAAATGAACAATGGAATATAGTTAAGTTAAAATATGATGATCATAAATTAGTTCATTTGTGGTTATTTAAATCTATAAATATTAGAAAATATCAAAGACCTTTAAACTGGATGGTTTCTTATTATAAAAATAGTGAAGAAATATCAAATGCTGCGAAAAGAGGTTGGGATAAATTAAAAAGAAATAAAAAGAAATATAATGATTTTTGTAGGAAAAGGTCAATTTATATGAAAAAATTATCATCAGAAGAACAGAAAAGACGTATTGATAAATTCTGGAATAATATATCTGATGAAAAATATATAAATTTTTGTAATAAAATGAAAAGTTATTGGACAGATGAAAAGAAAAAATTAAAATCAAAAGAAATGAATAAATATTATTCTAATCCTGATAATATTAATAAAAAAAGTATAGAAACTTTAGAACATTGGAATTCTATGAATAAAGATAAACGTAAGAAATTTAAAGATAAAATGACCATTATAAATAAGGATAAGGATAAAAGAAAAAAATCTGGAGAAAAAATAAAAGAACTTTGGAACAATGATGATTATTTAGATAAAATGAAAAATAGAAAACATAAACCAGGTATAAAATTAAAATTAATAAAACCAAATGGATATGAAATCATATATAAAAATATGAAAGATATGACGATTAAAACAAACTTTAGTCCTTTTTTAATTAGAAAATATAGAGACACTGGAATTAAAATTAAAAAAGAAAGTTTAAATGATGATAATATTTTTTTATTAGATTGTATATTAGAAAGTATAAAAAATAAGGAATAAGAATAATGGCAAGAATCATTGATAAAAAAGAAATAATTAAAAAAGAGGGGGCGACTAAAGTATTGGTCGCCTCCTATTGAGGACGGGACTTTAAGTACGGGTGTGAATATTAAGTCTATAACAAATGTTATATTAGCAGACTCATATAAGTCAGATCAAAAGGTAAGACAGTCAATTGGGAGAGCACTTAGATTGCATAAGGATAAAGAGAAAGCAATTATTTTTGATATTGTGGATAGATTTCACACTTCATTTAAGAATATCCTTTATAATCATTATATTCACAGAAGAAATGAAATTTATAAGAAACAAGAATATCCTTTCGATGAAATAAAAATTTCTTTATAGTTTATTTTGTTTTCGTATTTTTATTTAAGTATATTTAATCAAATATAAAAATGAAAGAATGGATAAATCTGTAAAAAAATTATATAATTATACTTCTAAAAGAATAGAAGTTAAAGAATTCGAAGACGGATTCAAATTTGATTTGAATGATAAAGAACATTATATAATGTGGGACGAAGATAGTTTATGTGTTATTGATGTAATCAATGGTGATATGGATGGTGCTTACGAGTTTAGTTATTATGATTTACAAATGTTATTAAATTAAAAATATGAAAACATGGAAAAATTTATAACTGTTGTAGGAACTATTATTATATTAATAGGACTGGGATTTATGATAAAGTACGGAATTGTTGACAAACAAACCATTGTAAATAAAAGTGAGTATACAGAATTAGTCAGAGTTAAAGATTTCTATTCTAATCACCTACATAAAGGTGGTTGGACTGAAGAATTCGGTTCATATCACCTTAGAAGTTTTGATAATGGAGTATCTTGGTATGCATTTGATGTTGATAATCTTTTGGGTAATGTTGATTCAATATATCCAGGATTAATAAAACATATCGAAGCTTGGGATAATATTACAAAGTTCGTAGAAAAAAATGGTACTATAAATGAGGATAATTATAAATTATTGGAAACAGATTTAAATGAAGTAGGTATAACTATAGAAGAAAAAGATATTTTTAAAAATGAATAAAATAGATAATATCATAGTAGTCAAGACTGACGAACCTTATTTAGCAGAGTTGTCTTTTGTCATAGAACAAAAGACAGTAAAAGATATAAAGAATTATTTGGATTTTAGGAATAAATTGGATAAATTAGAGTTATACTATGTAGATACAGATACAGGTAGTAAGAAAAGGAAACAATACGAATATATTTATATATGGACAATGTGCGAAGAAGATAAAGATTATGAAAATAGTTATGGTGATTATTTATCATATTTAAAATTAAAATTTCCACAATATAGTAAAAAGATAAGTTATGATTTTTAGAGAAGTACAAAATAATACAACTTGGGGAGTTTATAATAATATTATAAATCACAATGTTGGTGAATTAGGTAAATTGAAAATACCTCTTTTTTTGAAAAGATCATATGCCAAATTAGTAGCTTTCTACCCATTTACAGAAAAACAAGAGATTACTTATTTTAATTTATCATTAAATAAAAGATTACCTTATTTATTAAACTATCTTATCAAGGTAGGTAGAAAAAATGGATTGAAAAAAAGTTCAATTGATAGATTGGTTGAACTAAAAAATAATTATGATAATAGAAAAATGAATAAATATTCAACAGTAGAATATACTGATAGAATGATGATGTATTTGATTTCTAAAGATTATGATTCTATTTTAGATTTGCATTTAGCCAATGATAAAATTCGGTCAAGTTTTGAAATTTTTGCAGAATACACTAAATTATTAATCAATCATTTAATTGATGATGAAGTAATTAAAATTAGAAAAAACCATAAAGTTTGGAAAACAAATAGAATGGCAATAGAAGCAAGAGAACGAGGAGAAGATAGGATAAGAACGGCACCTGACAGGTATGTCCCTAGATTTGAATATGGTGTTCCAAGTGAAAGAAAAAAATCAAAATCATTTTTCGATTTAAATATAGCAATGGATAAAGTATCTGAAGATGTATCAGAGTGGGATAAATTTATTGAAGAAGAAATTGGAAAAAGAATAGATAAAAAAATTAATGAATTAAGTAAGAAAAGTAAAAGTGAAAAAAAGAGTCAAGATAATTATTATAATGACTCAACTGTTGGAGACTACGGTACGGGTGGTTTAGATCGCCCTGTTGTGGAAGATAGATTGGAAGAAGTTCAAGCAGAAGAACAACGACCAGTTGAATTTTAACAGTAAGCTTATGTGTATTTGTTGTTTAAAATCAACTAAAAAATTTTTAGAATTTTGGGATGCAGTCCTATTCATTTAAAAAACAGAGAAATATTATTATTTCTCTGTTTTTTTGTTTTAAGCAACTATGCAATTTTTATATATAAAAGAAAATCACTTATCAATGACTACTGATAATTTTATTGTTAAATCGAAAAATATTTATGGTGATAAATATGATTATTCATTAGTTGATTATATTGATCAATATACTAAGGTAAAGATAATTTGCCCTATTCATGGTGTTTTCGAACAAATTCCTAAAAAACATTATAATCACAATTGTAAATATTGTGCCTATGATGAAATCAAAATAAGAAAAGGAATAGATTTTATTAAGAAATCTAAAGAAATTTATGATAATAAATACGATTATTCGTTAGTTGATTATATTGGTGTTTATAATGAAGTTAAGATAATTTGTCCTGAACATGGTGAATTTGAACAAAAACCTAATTATCACTTAAGTGGAAGAGGGTGTTCAAAATGTGGAAATTATAATAAAGGTAAAAATAGTAGACATACTACTAAAATTTTTATTGAAAAATCTAAAAAAATTCATGATAATAAATATGATTATTCGTTAGTCGAATATGGTGATAATAATACAAAAAAAGTAAAAATAATTTGTTCTATTCATGGTATTTTTGAGCAAAAACCTAATTATCATTTGATTGGTAGAGGGTGTCCAAAGTGTAAAAATAGTATTGGTGAATCGAAAATATCAAAAATATTAAAAAGTAAAAATATTAAATTTGAACAAGAGAAAAGATTTGATAATTGTAAAGATTTGATACCATTACCATTTGATTTTTATTTACCCAAATATAATACTTGTATAGAGTATGATGGAATTCAACATTTTAAAATTATAAATCATTGGGGTGGAAAAGAACAATTATTATATATACAGAAACACGATCAAATCAAAAATGATTATTGTAAAAACAATGAAATAAAATTAATTAGAATCAAATATAATGAAAAAGTATATGATAAAATTCATGAATTAATCAAAAAATAATTAAAAATAAATGGCTACACCATTATATAAAAGTATGAAGTCGAAGGGAACGTCTTTTTATGCCTTTCCGAATTCGATAAAAGACTTTAGTTTAAATAATTTTCAGGATAATATTAAAATATCACCATCTAAGTTTATACTACTCAATATTCCACAAAGTTCTGGAGGAACATCAACCGAAATAGGGACATTAGATTTTGTTAAAACTCCACTTGGACCAAATGATGGAACTAATCCAACAAATTTATATAGTTGGGATCCAAATGGACCACGATCTAATTATGATTATTCCGAAACACTAGTAGAATCATTAAGAAATTATATTGCAAATTGTGATACAGTATATCGTGAAAGTAGAATATCCGTATCTAAAGATTTTTATAATCCAGGAGAAAATAAAACACCAACAGAATCAATATTTTGGAAATGGTGTAAAAAAATGAATATAATAGATTTTGAGCCCGCTATACATAAAATTGATTGGGATAAAAATTTATCAGATTTTCAAAATCCAAATGCATCATCATATACAAATAGAGATTATTTTAGAAAATATTTATGGAAAGAAAGAGATATAAATGAATATAGTTGTGTTCTAACACAAGGTACTGGAAATGTACCAGAAATAACAATAAATGAAATTTCCAAATTCAAAATAGGCGATAAAGTACAAATTTATGGAACAGGGTACACTGGAACTGAACTAAGTACAGGTTCTACATATTATATATCGGACATAACTTTCTCTTCAACTGAAACAACAATAACACTGGATGTATCATCTTATTCTGATAGTAGCACATATACTTGTGGTGTAAAACTTAGTTATCATAGATTGGTTCAATATATTGGTGAAGTTCAAGCGGTTAGTAAAATTCAAACATCTGTTAATAATTATACAGAATTTACTGCTATGATACCACCACATGCTGGACAAACTCCTACAGTTTTATTTGATTTATTTCAAAATACAAATTATTATCCAGGACTTGAATTACCAATTTTAGCTGAAGAAATTCAGCAAGAAATAAATGGAGCTGAATATTTGAATTCACCAATTAGAACTAAACCAAGTGATTATCCAGGTTCATATTTTGGATATTTTGATACAATAGATAAAACATATTCGAATTCATCAGGAGACGCTGTTAGATTAAGTGGTGATTATTATGGAGTATTAAAAGCTAGTAATGATAATTTATCAGAAGATGCATATGTAGAAAAATTGACAGATTTTAATTCTGTTAATATAGATGGGTTATCTATTGACTTTAATAGAAAACATTATTTGAAAATGAGTTTACCAGGTTCAACTGTTAAGAATTTTGATGAATTTAACTCAATGGTAATTAATGACACAGTACCTTCAGATTTTGAATATAATGCTATATTATGGTATTATGATATCGATGATGGTAGTGGACGAATTAGTACTAATCTTTATGGTATAGAATTTTTAAATAATCCAGATGATGATTATGGATTGAATGATGATAAAACAATAACCACAACAAGAAAACTTGTAACTAATTCATCACAAGATGGATTATCTTATATTTACAATTTAAATTTAGATTATAGAGTCGATAATGATTTGAGTCCTTTAAGATATGATACAACATCAATTTATAATTTATTTGGATTTGATTTATATAATAATGTTATGGCAAATTATGGTAAATTAAATAGAAATTTCATGACTATTATAACTGAATTTTTATCAATGAATAAAAGGATTAATGATTTGGAATCTATATTATTTTCACAAACTGATTTAGATGAAATAAAATCTAAATTAGATAGTCATGAAGAATTAATTAAATTATATCAAACTAATCAAATAGTTGATTCGGATACAATTGGTGTAGAGATTGATTATACTAAAAATTATCCAGCAATTAAATTCAATACTAAACAAGTAACTTATGATGAAATTTACAATTATTATACTTCAGATATTTTTGAATATAATATCGAAAATCAAGATACAGGATTAACAACATCAACATATATTTTGGCATCTACTGATGATCCGTATGTTGGAGTGGTTAGAAGAGGTAGTAGTTGGACAATTAATGCACCAAATAAAGGTAATACATTAGTAAATATTTATAGTAATATAGTTAGTGAAGTAGATATAACTACAGGGAGTATTATTTTAAGTAATGACCTTGCATTTAAGCAATCAATGGATATAATTATTAGATCAAATATTTGTAATAATTTAAATGATTTACAGATAAATATTATGTTTGATAATGGTACAGGTATTGGTAAAAAGGAAACTTTACTTGTAAATGCATTTGACTTACCAATTGATATACTATCTTATAATGATGATGATCCAACTGGATCAACATTTAATAATTCATATTATTATGATTCTACTTCATATGTAGATTCTCTTATCACTGGTACAACCACAGAAGTTGATATATTATCATCAGATTCTGAAATATTTTCTGTAGATGATTGGGTTTATATTGACAATTTTAATTTTCTTACAACAGGAGGAACTTATGTTGATTATTCTGGATTATTCTATATATTGACAAAAAATGGAGCACAACTTGGTTTGGGAATAAATGAAAGTACTGGTTGGGATACTGAAGATGCATTTATAGAATTACAAGGAAAACCATCTATATTTTATTATAAAGGGATGAAAATTAATATTTTGAGAATTGATGAATCTTTAACATCAGACTTAAATCATAGATATTTGATAACAAGAGACTTCTTATCAACAGAATATATACAAAAATTAAATACACAAAATGCTTAGTATAAAAAACATTGAAACATCATTAAAAAAAGTTTTATCTAAATCTTCTGTTCAATCAATAGATAGTGTATATGAAAAAACCAATAAAGGATATTCATTAGTGATAGATTTTAAAAATTTATTTTTAAATAAAACTAATATAATATTTACTAAATTAATATTTGAAGTAGATAAAGATAAAATATATTTATTGGAAGATAACAATAACTACCAATTAAAATATTTATTTGATATAAATTGTAATTATAAAGTTCACATGTTTAGTGGAATTGATGATTTAGAAAAATTATTATCTTCAATATTTAATAATAATAAATTTGGTGATAATATAAAAATATTATCAACATTTATAAAATCACCAAGTTCGCTTGTAAACAATTGGTTTTCAGAAAATGGAGTTAGAAACATATCTGTTTATGATGTTAAAATGGATGAAAAATATAAAATTATACCATGCAAGTCTTTATTTTTTAGTTTTGAAATAAATTTAAATAATCAAATAGATATAAATTTAACTTTGAAAAAAGAGGGAAATACAAATTATGTATTTGATTTTAAAATTTATGATGATACAATAAAAGAAGAAAGACAAAATTTATCGACAATGGTTCAAGTTATCGGTGAAACATTAAAAACAAAATATATTTAAAATTAATAATTTAATATATAAAAAAAATCAGTATATACTTAATGACGAAATTTTTTGATTTTATAGAAATAACATATGATAAATTAACAGATCAATTAGAATATTGGTTAAAGGATACTTATCAAAAATCTGGTAAATTATTTTCACATGCATCACCGTCAGGTATGATTATGCATATTCAAAAGATATTATTTTCTAATAATATGACATACTTGAAAAATTCTTTAAAACAATTGGATATAGAGACAACAACGAACCCAAGAATTGTTGTCAACCAAGCTAGAATATCTGGTCATAATCCCAGTAGATCAATTTCTGCAAATGGTACAATTAAAATGAAATTAAAAGTTGGTATTAATGTTTCTAGTAAGATTAAAGGTGGTAAAATTATTATGATGGATAATACATTAATAAAAAATAAATCAAATCAATTAAATTATGTAATATCTACGGGCGATTCTATTAAAAATATTTATGATGTTAATTCATATACTGAATTATTTTTTAGTGTAAAACAAGGAAAATATGAAGAACAAACATATACAGGAGATGGTAAAAAGAATAAATCTGTAAAAGTGGTTGTTAATAGAAATCAAATAATAGATAATTTTGATTTTTCTGTATATTATAATGGAATACCATTGAAAGTAGTGGATATATTATATGATATGTTACCTAATGAAATGGCTTGTTATACTAAGACAGGGTTTGATGGTGGATTGGATATTTATTTTGGGACTGGTGATTATGGATTTGTTCCTGAAATTGGTTCAATTATAACAGTAAAATATTTATTGACAGATGGTTCTGATGGTAATATATTAAATAATGTAAATAACGATTTTAAATTTGAAGATGATGTTTATGACTCAGATGGCAATCCATTAAATATAACTGATTTATTTGATATATTTATTCACAATGATGTAAATTTTGGTGTAGATAGTGAAAGTGTCCAATATATGAAATCTGTACTTCCACACGTATCTAGAAATTTTGTATTAGCATCACCAGAACAATTTATATATCATTTAAAAAGATTAAATATGTTTTCTAAAGTGAATGCATTTAATTTATTAGATGAAAATAATTTTAATAATAATAAATATATTGAAAAATTTATAAAAGAAACATTTGGGGATACTGTTGATGTTGATACTACAAGAGATAAAATGGTTAAATATTTTCCAACAATATATGACAATCAAATATATTTATATTTAATTCCAAAAATTAAAAATTATTTTGTAGATGATTATAACTATTTTAATATTCCATTTGATGTTTTCTATTTAGATGATGTTGAAAAAGAAAAAGTTATGACATATCTAAGAACAATGGGGATATTGAGTTTAACATCTAATGTTGTAATTATTCAACCAACTATATCATTATATGTTATGAACATTTATATTAGAAGATATCAAAATGATGTTAAAGATAATATTAAAAATCAAGTGATTGAAATAGTATCCGATTATTTTGTTAATAACGAAAGATTTGATAGAATAGTTAGATCGGATATAATAAAAACTATAAAAAATCAAGTATCATCTATTGATAGTGTTAATGTTGAATTTATAAGTAAAAAGAATGAAGATTACCACAGGGATGGTATGAAAAGCAATAGTATTAATCATAATGTATTAGAAGATGAAATTGTTGTAATCAAAGAAAAGAAAGTATATAAAAAGTCTCCATATAATCCAAATGTGGTATTAGGATTAGATCCAGTTCAAGGTGACATTGTTGTAGAAAATGATGAATTACCTGTATTAAGAGGTAGTTGGTATGATAGAAATGGTGTGTATTATAATGATGTTCCATCAACAAATGGATTGAATTCTATTAATATAATTTGGACAGGGACAAATGAAAACAAAGTAGGATAAAATGGATACTAGTTTTAGTAAATTTGAAAAGGTAAACGAAAATATGCATATAGCATCTAAAATAAAATTGAGAGATTCTATTCATAATATAGTAATGGAAAATTTAAAACCAGGTGAAGAAATGAAATTAGATGAATTGAGTGTAAAATTGAATGAAAAATTCAGCATAAAAATATCACCTGAAGTTTTAGAAAAATTATTATTTATACAATGGTGGAGAAAAGATGATTATAGTATTTTTAGAGAAAAAGATAAAAAATGGTTAGATGTTTGGCCTTTTAGGGATACTATTGAAAGAAAAAAAAGGATAAAAGATCCACCATTAGGTAAATCAAGAAGAAAAGCCAAAAAAGAAGAAGAAGAAAAAGAAAGGCTAGCAAAATCTACAACTTGGAATAGAAATAGAACAACTTATCCAGCGACAACATATCCAAAAACAACAAGATACACTGGTCATAAATTAAACAACAATAGTGATATCGATGATGAAGAAGATTATATGTCAAGATGGGGATGGTGGTAAAATATTAATTTAAAATGATAGAAGAAAAATCAGAAATAAAAGAATTATACGATTTAAAACATAGGCACGATTATGAAATTCATACTCATTATGATTATGAAACTAATCTAATAAGAAAAATGTTTTCGAAGTATATTTATGGTAATGACAACATGTACACAATGTTGGGATTTCTTAAACAACAATGGGTATGGATGATAGAATCTGTTTTACCAATTAAAAATTTTTATAATTATACAGTAGGAAAATACTGGAACAAACATAATAGTTAAAATAATCCAAAATGGGAAAAATAGCCCATAAATTTCTTATATATACCTTTATGAACAAAGAAAACAAAAAAGTATCCTTTTACGGAAAAGTTGCCAAAATGCCAAATGACACAATGGCTTCTAAGTCTATTACATTTTTAGAAAATATAAAAGTTTCTAAACAAAAACTTTGGTATATTCTAATACAAAAACAAGATGATCAACTCCAAATGATCAAGTATAATAATAAGCTTGGTGTTGATATGAATATGTTTGTTGAAAAGTTAAAGGATTATTATAAAGATAATGAACAAGTTAAAGAACATATTTCTAATCTGGAAATTGATGGTAATGATAAATTTTCAATAATCAAAAATATACCAAAAGTAGAAATTAATGGGAAGAAATTGATATCACTAATAACTGAAGATTTACTAAAACTTTTATATAAGTAAAAAAGTGAATATTTTTCAATACCCACTTTTTAAAATCCATTAATTTGGAATTATTTAATCCCTAATACATTTGATGCAATATCTCCACCTGTATTACCATATGGGTTAATATTTCTATCTTCACTATATCCAATATTATATTTGGCATAAACATCATCACTGTTGAATTTTTCATCGACAAAATTTATATCTGGATAATTGTTTTTCAATTCATCACTATGTTTTGATAAACAATAAACAACACAATCGTGTTTTATTCTAAATTTTTCCAATGATCGTGCCCACATATCACCATGTGTGACTGATTCGGTATTAAATTTTACAAATACATCTTTACGGTTTAAATCAAATTCAATTGTTTTAATGTCTCCATTATTCACATTTGTTGATTTTATTAACCAATTAGTGTAACATTTTCTATTTACAGTGGACCATTGATTGTTACCCATTTCTAATTGAAAAATACATTCATCATTATCATTGTCTATATATTCAATTTTGTGTTTAATATTTTCAGGTGATGATACAGTAACTCTAGGTCCATCATGAAAATTGACATTAATTTCTGTTTTAGGTTCAACTGGTTCTTTATAAATTATATCAGAACTTTCATAAACATCAATAATTTTTTCTTTCATCGTTTTACTTGTGAAATTTACATTTATATCAATAACATTGAAATAAATTTGTTCTAGTTTTTTAACTACAATACTCCAATCATATTTTTTAGATGTTTTTAAAGCTTCTTCTTTTAATTTATCATAATTATCAATAACAATTTTTATTTTATTAACAACATCAGGAGTTGATCTTTTACTTTTAGTTAAACCACCTAAATCGTCTTTACCTAAGTATGTTCCAACAATTGGTAAACCACAAGATAGGGATTCTAATAATGTTAAATTTGGATGACCAGCTTCTAAATCAGAAAGGTGTAAAAATATAGTGTGTTGGTTATATATTTCTATCAATTCTTCTTCATTTGCATCATAAATGATATTTAATTTATTATATTCTAATAAATCTTTATTATCATTAAAGTATGTTTGATTTGATTTTGGTCCAACAATTGTTATTGGCAAATTCAGATTTCTTGCCGCTTCAATTGCATATCTGAAACCTTTTCTATCATTAGTTTCATTAAATAATAACCCATTAGATGCAACACACAATAATTTATGATCATCTTTTTTATAATTTTTATCAACATATAATTCAGTATCTACACCATGTGGGAGATAAAATAATTTATCTGTATCACTAAAATAATCAATAAGATATTCGGCATGTGTTAATGAAATTATAGATTTTTTCATTACATCAAAATTTTCATCATAACATAAAGATTTTTTACCCCATAAATAAGCGTGATGATCATGTAATGAATATATAAATGGTTTTTTGGCATTATATAAATCTACAAACCCTTGATTTGGTGTGTGAACATGATATATATCATATTCTCTTTTAAATCCCCATGGCACCTGTATATCAACATTGTGTCCTAATTTTTCTAATTGAATTTTATAATTCCATATTACTTTTTCAACAGCTCCCCACCCTTTTGGAGGAATTTCTAAAATACCTGGATCAGATATAAATATATTAAGTTTTCTTTTCATGTTATTTGTTTATTTTATCATATAATTTAATGTTGAACATATTTTCAATGTTTTTATAACGATAATCTCTATAATTTATAAAGGTATCGTATCTATCTTCTAATATTTCAAATTTTGGTGTAGAATCCAATCCTACTATATTGCCTTTTACTAACAAAGGAGAATCATTATCTGAAAATAAGAATATATCTCCATTTCCATTTTTTAATTTTGTAAAAATCAATTCAAAATTTGAATCAATTAAAGTTTCATCGGATTTTATAAATAATAACCAATTATCATCATATTTAACATAACCCTTACAGAAATTATTGTTAATTTTACTAATGTTACCCATAGATGGATTATATTCATAAGTCAAAAATTTTACATCATTATGTATTTTTTTCATATTTGAAACATTATCATTATTCGGAGAACCTACAATTGTTTTCGAACTTATTGATTTTACAGATTTTATAACATTTGATATATCATCATCATTTTCATTGCAATCAATTATAGTTGTAATATTATCATTTTTTGTATTTTTAAATATAAAACTACCATTAGGGGTTAAATCTTTAACATTGTCTTTATTAATCACACCAAAATTTTCGGTGGAAATTATATTACCATTATCCATAAACATTGTCCTTAATTCAATATTATCACCGTTATTTAATTCGATGACTTTATAAAATTTTGTCTGTCCTTTAATAATTAAATCAAATGTATCAACCATTTTGCCATTATTGTATTTATTTACTACCAATGTTCTATCATCTACAACATTACTAGTTGTCAACCAAAGGACAAATTCGTTGTTTTTAATTACACCATTATTTTTAATTGGAACAACATTTAAATATTCTACACCAGAAAATAAGTTTATTTTACCATTAAATAAATTGTTTTCATTAGTTTCTTTAATTAATAATCTATCGTAATAATTTTCTAATTTTTTATAAAAATATCGTTCAAGGAAATTATCAACTCCTAATATTTTACAATCTTCATTGTATTTATCTTCTGTTCTTACATTATCAAAAATTTCCAAAAATAGATCAACATCAATTATAAAAAACACTGTTTTTAATGCATCTAAATTATTATCTTTAAATTTCATAAAAAATCCTTCTTTACCTGATTTGTTTATTTCATTAGATAAATCATTAATTGTTTTTAAATCTTCATCACTAAATATGAAATCATAAGTAACATTAATTATTCTGTCATATCCTAATGTTTTAGCCATTCTAACAGAATTTTCAATATTATTTAATGCTGATAATGATTGATTTAATTTATCAACATTAGATAATTTATCAAAATTAATATCAATTCTATAATTATCTGTTTCATTCCAAAATCTATTGTATAAACTATGTTTAATCATTGGGTTATAATCATCATAGATATAATATTTTACCATATTTTGAATATCATTATCTAAAGGAATATGGGATGATATTAAAATATCTTCGTTTTTTAATGAATTTATACAATCAATAGTAGTTTTTTTCTTAATATCACTATCAATATAAGTTGACAAAACGAAAAGATTTTTAGATTCCTTTTGTTTAATTTCTGGTTTAATTTTAATTTCTGGATTAAGTTCTATTTTTCTAGATAATGATATTCTACCTTTTCTAAAAAAATCAATTGTAACATCTTTTAATTCTTTGAAATGTTCTACATTTACCCATGTTTTAAATTGATTAGAAATATTAACATCATCTGTATAGAATTGTGAATCATCTTTAAATATTAATTTATATCTAACTGTTTTTGGTGTTTTATTTATTAAACCAAATATAATTTTGTTTTCATCTTTATCATATTTAATATCAATTATATTTTCATCTTCATATGGTATTCTTTGTGTACTAGATAACCATTTTTTTGTATCGTCCCAACCTTCTGTTCTATATTTAGATAGTATTAGATTTTTAAAACTCTTATTTATAATTAAAATTTCATCGATGAAACCATATGTACTAATGCCATCTAATCTATTTAAAATGTTTTTAACATTACTTATATTGTGATTTTCATTTAAAATTACTAAATAATCGACATTAGGTGTTAAATTTGTTTCTATAGCTCTCCTATATGTTAAATAATTACTATAATGATTTGCTGTTAAACCATTAATTCCTATTCTACCTATATCATCAGGTCTTAAACAATTTGATTTGGGTGGTGTATCAGTGTAATTTATTACATTACTTGATTCATATCTTATATCAAGATAATTTAATTGCTTTTTTAATTCGATATTTATATTATTTGACAGTTGTACTATTTTAATTTTTGATGATGGTTTAATATGAACAATGTCTAATGGTGCATCATTAACAATTTTAGATAAAAAATCTTTAACTAATTTAGCATCATCAGTTGCATTACCTATCATATAGGTACAATCAGGACTATTATCATATTTACCACAATATACATCCAAAGGAAATAAGAATAAAGGAATATCTTCCTGTAAAGCTTCCTTAATTACAAGTGGATTTAATTCTTTATCATATCTAAATCCTCTTGATGTAAAAAGAAATAAATCACAAGCTGTATAAAAATCATCAACATCTCCCCTTTCTCCCCAAATTATACAATTATCTGGTTTATTATTCATTAACGGTTTCCAATAATGCTCAAAATTTCCAGCTTGATTCCCAACAAAATGAAATTTGATTTTTTCATTTTGTAATTCTCTGGCAATATCAAAAGCATAAGCTTGGTTTTTTCTTGGTGTAAATAAACCAACATTTAAAACATGTTTATAATTAGGATCTAATCCCAATTTTTTAAGTGCGTTATTTTTATCTGTAGTTGATCTTATTTTTTTATCAACAGGATATTCAACTACTTCTGTTGGTATACCAAATTTATTAAATTTGAAACAATTATATTGACTAACAAATATAAATTTATCTGGGAAAAACATTTTATTATCCACATTATAATCGGAAGAATGTGTGGTTTCAAATATTCTATATTTTCTATCCTTTGTGTAAATTTGTTTTGCAACATTATAATCCATAAACATTTCTGGAATTTCTTCCATGTGAATAAAATCTGGATTTATCTTTTCAATAATATCTAAAATTTCCATTTTATTATCACCTAATGTAAAAAAGTTATCAGGTGGTATTAAATTTTTAATCCTATTCTTTTGAATAACAAAGTGATGCGATATATTAGAATATTCTATTACGTATATTTCATACGTGTCTTTAATTAGTTCAATTCTTTTAACTAAGACTTGAGGTCCACCTCCTGTACTAAGATGTAGTGTGATTGCTAACAATTTCTTCATTCAAGAATTCTTTTTCTTTATTTTATATCAAATCATACAAATAGTTTAGTTTTTTAATAGTTCATTTTAATATATAAGAATAAATATAAAATTATTTAATGGGGTTTAGAACTGACATACTTTCAATAAGTGGGGATACATCAAGAATAATAATAAATAAAACAATTAGTGGTGGAACATTTTCAGATGATGCTGGTTCATTATCAGTTGATAATAATGGAAATCTAATATATACAGAACCAACTGGTGGTGAATGGTTTATAATTGGTCCATCGGGTGGAACAAGTTTATCAGCTTTTACATATGATACAAATTATTTAACAATTAAACAAGATGATGGACAAGATTTTTCTTTAAATTTAGTAGACTCATTAGATACAAGATATGCCCCTTCTGGGACAACTGGATCAAATGGTACTTCAGGTACTTCAGGTGTTGATGGTACTTTTTACGGTACATCAGGAACAGATGGTACATCAGGAACAGATGGTACATCAGGAACAGATGGAACTTCAGGAACAGATGGAATAGACGGGACTTCAGGTACATCAGGAACAGATGGAACTTCAGGAACAGATGGAGTAGACGGAACTTCAGGGACAGACGGAACATCAGGAATATCAGGAACAAGTGGAACTTCAGGAACAGACGGTACATCAGGAACAGATGGTGTAGACGGCACATCAGGAACAGATGGTGTAGACGGCACATCAGGAACAGATGGTACATCAGGGACTTCAGGAACAGATGGTGTAGACGGTACATCAGGGACTTCAGGGACAGATGGCGTAGACGGCACATCAGGAACTTCAGGGACAGACGGGGTAGACGGTACATCAGGAACAGACGGAACAGATGGAACTTCAGGAACAGATGGTACATCAGGAACAGATGGTACTTCAGGAACTTCAGGAACAGATGGAATAGATGGTACATCAGGAACTTCAGGAACAGATGGTGTAGACGGTACATCAGGAACAGATGGTGTAGATGGGACTTCAGGAACAGATGGTACATCAGGAACAGATGGTACATCAGGAACAGATGGTACATCAGGAACAGATGGTACTTCAGGAACAGATGGTACATCAGGAACAGATGGTACATCAGGAACTTCAGGGACAGATGGTATATCAGGAACAAGTGGAGTAAGTGGGACTTCAGGAACAGACGGAGTAGATGGGACTTCAGGAACAGACGGAGTAGATGGAACTTCAGGAACAGACGGAACTTCAGGTACATCAGGAACAAGTGGAACAGATGGCACATCAGGAACTTCAGGAACAGACGGTACATCAGGAACTTCAGGAACAGATGGGGTAGACGGTACATCAGGAACAAGTGGAACAGATGGGACTTCAGGAACAGATGGGACTTCAGGAACAGATGGGACTTCAGGAACAGATGGGACTTCAGGAACAAGTGGGACTTCAGGAACAGATGGGACTTCAGGAACAGATGGGACTTCAGGAACAGATGGGACTTCAGGAACAGATGGGACTTCAGGAACAGATGGGACTTCAGGAACAAGTGGGACTTCAGGAACAAGTGGAACAGACGGTACATCAGGAACTTCAGGAACAGATGGTACATCAGGAACTTCAGGAACAGATGGTACATCAGGAACTTCAGGAACAGACGGTACATCAGGTACATCAGGAACAAGTGGAACAGACGGAACAAGTGGAACTTCAGGAACAGATGGGACTTCAGGAACAAGTGGAACAGACGGAACAAGTGGAACAGACGGAACAAGTGGAACAGACGGAACAAGTGGAACTTCAGGAACAGATGGGGTAGACGGTACATCAGGAACAGATGGAACTTCAGGTAGTTCAGGTGTAGATGGAACATCAGGCATAGACGGAGTAGACGGTACATCAGGGACAAGCGGTGTAGATGGGTTGGGTTCATCACCAGCAGAATACGCAAGGCTTGAATTTGTTGGTTATACAACTGCTTCAGTTAGTAATACAACAGATTTCCAATTTAATACTATTGTAGAAACTAGTAATACTGCAACTGGTTCAACATCAGGTGTAACTATTGGTAATTCAGGTAGATATTCTATTGAATTTTATATGTCTGCTGATTATCAAGTGAGTGTAGATAATGGTGTCGCTTTATTTATAAATGG
>Ga0114918_10000241_pt1 | contig 45391 bp, 56 predicted proteins | sample LantaG_FD_87015 | JGI IMG/M metagenome (GOLD analysis project Ga0114918, IMG submission 87015) | Deep subsurface microbial communities from Baltic Sea to uncover new lineages of life (NeLLi) - Landsort_02402 metaG | ecosystem: Environmental > Aquatic > Marine > Oceanic > Sediment | place... | reverse complement strand
CAAGTAAAACCTGAGCTTGAACAAAAGGAAGATCACTTGAGTCTAAAGACGCAAAAACAATAAGTCTCTTTGAATGTGAATACCAATTAGACATAATAATACTCCATTAAATCTGCTTCAATATTTCTATAAAAAGTAATATAAATCCTTTTTAACCTTCATTTGCCTTCTTTTAATCTTTCTGCTAAACGCAAAGGTAAACCAACTTTCTTTATTTTATCAGCAGTTTTCTCATAATCATATTCAACTCTATGTCTAACAACTGTCTGTTCATCAGAATCATAAACAGCAAAAGAAGCCCTTACGTCTTTATCTCTTGGTTGACCAACACTTCCAACATCTATGGCACAACGACCGATATCTTTTAAATTAATAAATTCTACATCGTCATAAACAGGATAACCCTTTTCATTTTTGACCATAAGAGAAGGCCGATGAGTATGTCCTACAAAAAGAGTATTTATCTGATTATCTTGCATTTCTTGAAAATTCATCTTTCTTTCATACTCATATAAAGAAAGATAAGCAAATTTTTCTGGATTATAATAACTACCATGAGCAACTGCTATTTTACCAAAATCCTGCGTCCAATAAGCAGTATTATAAATCCAATCAAGCTCTTCTTTAGACAATTGATCATTAGTATAATAAATAGCACTAGAAGCGACCTTATTCATATTACTAAGATCCAATGAAAGAAGAGCAGACTCATGGTTTCCACCAACATAGGCTTTGAATGGAAGTGAACGCATAAACTCTACACACTTTTTAGGATCCGGCCCATAACCGATAAGATCTCCAAGACACCAATACTTTTCAACTCCCAAATGTTGAGCATATTCTACGGTTGCTTTAAAAGCCTCGATATTTGAATGAATATCGCTTAATACAGCATATTTCATTAACTCGTCCTATCTCTTTTAAGTTTTTCATACCAAGTACTCTTCTCCCTCGGATGCATAAAAAAGATAGAATCGAAATCACGTGGTGGGACTGAGTAAGTCTCATTAAATATTTTAACAATAATTTTTCCATCTTCTAATCTATCAATAACACCTTCAAAATCTCTTCTTCCTTTAATAGAAACATTAGAATTCAATGGATAACGAGAATTTAAATCATGATCTTCAACAACATATTCAACATAGGTATTCCTATCTTGTTCCATAGGTTCTATTTCGAAGTCATTAATGTTCATATAATTTAACCTTTATTTATTAAAACTTACAGAAAAATCTTCCAACATTCCTAACATAATTGTTTTTTTTGCTTCAGAATTTTGTTTATTAATTGCATCTACCCAAACTTGTGAAAGACGTTCTTCGACCAATTGAGCCGTAGAAATTTCACCTTCTATTCTAGATTGAAGTTCTACTATACTTAATATAGTGCTCATAATTTTATTCAAAGCATCTGATCTAGATTTTTCTGACTTCATATTTCCATCTGTCTCAACTGAAGCTATTCTACCTAAATTCTCAAAACAAACAGCAAGTCCAATTTCCAACAGTTTTTCCTTACTCTGTTTTATTTTTACTACTTCTTCTATCTTTTTTGAATATTCTTTTAATCTTATCTGTCGTTCTTGTTCTTTATAATGACCTTTCATATGATTACGAACATTCTGTACAGACAAATATTCCCACATCTGTGAAAGCTCATTATCAGAATTGTGTTTTTTTATTTCATCATTTATCCAAACAGTAGTATTTGTATAATCATAATTCAATTCTTCCCATTTCTGTTCAGCTTCAAAACGAAATGGGTGATTACATAATTTACAATTTTTTCTAACTATAATATCTTTTGAATTAACTTCAATTAATGCATCAAAAACTTTATCAATTTGTTGCTCCATATCTGAAGAAAAAACTTCCAAAGATTCATTATCTTTTTTTATAATGTCATATTCTGCCATAATTAAAATCCTTATCAATATAGAAAAGTCAATGCCTCCTCAAGAAAATAAGAACACTTCTGAGGAGAATCTTTCTTAACATCTCTCGCTTTTTTAAGCAAATCTAAAATAGAAGATGCTGTGCTGGGAGGAATTAAGCTTCTAAATCCATGAGCGCCTTCCAATCTATCAATTAATTGATCTAAAAGCTTTATAGTTTCTTCTCCACCAATCATAGATTGATCAATTGCTTCTTCAATCTTTTCTATTAAATATTGGGCCTGCTCCAATTTATTATCTTTTGCAGACGCATTCTTAGTTTTTATATACCAATTCATTTTGTTTTTTTCTTTTTTATTTTAGGTTCGTGAATAGGTTCAATCATTTTTTCATCAACAAAATAAGTCAATACACTAGCGACAGCATCTGCCTCATGTTCAGTTTTAGGTTTATCCATGTCTACAATATTCTTTACCCATTTTTTAATATCTCCTTTTTTAGCTTTACCACTTCCAGCTATAATAAGCTTAATATGAGTAGGAGCTATTTCTACAACTTTAATTCCTTTATTATGACAGCACAATTTCATTGCACCAACTGATTCCTGAAGATTTTGTCTAACAAAAGATTTGCCAAATCCTCTTGACAATTCCATCACTACTATTGATGGCTCATATTTAATAAGCAATTCTTCTAATGAATCATAAATACATTTATATCTAGCGCCATCCGTATCAAAATCAGGTAAAATTACAGTATCGTGAAGCACGACCTCTGGCTTCTTTTCTTCATTTACAAATAAAAGTGCAACTCCTAGATTTCTTATACTAGCAGGATCAATTCCAAACACACAAAAATAAGACATACAAACCTCCTTAATCAAGTTCTATATGTCTTATTTCTAAATAAAATCTATAAATCCCTCTTTTATTAGTTTTACTCAACACTAATAGAAGATGAAGTTACTGTGCTTTCTGAATTATCATATTGATTTTGTTCATCTAATTCACTAGAAGTTTCATCATCGTCATCATAAGCTTCGTCAATAGTATCATCAAAAATTTCTTTTATAACATCACCATATTCCATGTCTTCCATGGCATTGCATAATTTACGAAGTGTTTTTATGTTATTTTCTAAGAATGACAAATTAGATCTAACAGAAAATAAGTCAATGTCTTGAAAATTACCATGTACATCAGATAAATTTCTAATACCTTTCATAATTACAAATTGTGCAGCAATAAAAATTTCTTCTGTATTATTCATTTTATTCTCCTAATCTATAAAAGAAGATGGAAAACAAATAGCGAAAAGAAGCATTGACACTTCTTTTTCCTGTTCTTCTTTCTTATAAGCTTTTCTCACATTAAGAAAAGCATCATGACATTTTTTTAGAGAATGACATAATTCCCAATAAGAAAAACTGGAAAAGAAACTTTTTCTCGCATCATATGTTTTTTTAATCTCATAATCTTGATAAACAAAAGAACCATTAGATTTTTTATAACATTTTATTTTCTCTGTCATATCCCATATATTCAAACCATCTTCATCTAATTCTCTCAAAAATATACCGAGCATGATACTACGCATAAGCATTAAAATTATAAATTCATATGTATACCCACTCTCTATAACTGAAGAAAGAGTTATAATTGATTTTGCTATATCTTTTTCTCCTACTTGTTGTATAAGATTCCAAATTATAAATTCTTCACTAAGACAACAAATCTCTCTAACATCAGAATCTTCAATTTCATTTCGATCACCAACATAATTACATAGTTTTAATATTTCTGAATTTATTATTCCCATGTTTTTTCCAAGATGCTCAGACATTATGTCCATAGCTTCGTTTGACACTGTTTTACCATAAGATTCTGCAATTTTAGAAATGTTTTTCTTTATATCTTTAATTTCAACATCGTATTCAATTAATTTTCCATAATCATCAAAATATTTACATACTTTTTTCTTAGCTTTAAGAGAAGAATAAGAATAAAATACTACAAAATTATTAGATGGAATATTAATTAATAAACCTAAAAATTTAGATGCTTCTTCTTTTGGAATTTCTTTAATAAGTATAAGCTTTTTACTCGCGAACATATCTTCATAACAGATTGATTCAGCAAGTTTAATTAAATCAATAGATTCACCATCTAATCTAATAATTTCATCAAAATTAACCTGATCTCTAATTCTTCTTATGGTTTCATCAACAGTGTATTGATTGCCATAAATTAAAACCAGATTATTTTGTTTCTTTGGTTTTATTTTTGTCTTTTTTGGCATGTTTAATCATTCGTGTCATTAATTGGCATAATAAAGAACCGATATAGTAATGGTTCTGGAGAAACTTCAATACTAACAGGAACTCTCTCATTCATGATTGACACCTTAAGATCAGTATTATTATCACATTTAGACAGAATAGAATCCCAATAACGCAAAGATAAACGAACTTCGCCTGCGCCACCATCATACTGTTTTACTCCAGATATTGAACCCTCAGATTTACGATCAAAATTTCCAATACTCACAACTTTAATTTTATCACTTGAGAATGTCCATTTTGAATCTTTATTTTCCAAATCAGAGAATACTTTTAAATCGTCTTTTAACAATCCCGCATTCAATTCAAAGCTACAAAGATCAGCTTTAATTTTCAATACATTCTCATATGGAAGCAAATCTGCGCCTTTAGCAAAATTAGTTACTATAGTAAAACCACTTTGACAAAAACGAACTTTACCAATATTTTCTGAAGAACCTTCACTAATTGAAATTTCTACATTTTCAGAAGAATCTAAAATATTTTTCTTTGCAATCTTTGAAATAACCTGTGACTGAATAAGAGCCTGTTTTTTTTCAGAAGAAGAATGAGAAGAGTCTTTTGAATAAGCCATTTGACGACCATCAGAAGCAAAAAACTCAACCCCAGAAGGTCCGAATCCAATCATAACTGCATTATAACTAGGTCTATGTTCTTCATCGCTTGCTGCCGATACTGCTCTTGATATGCCGCTAATTAATTGATTAGTTGGATAAGTTACAGTATGTTTTGTATCCCATGAAAAATCAATTTCGGGAAAATAAGTAGGATCAATTAAGTTATGAACATGTTCCCATGTTTCATCATACTTAGTAGAATAAGTTAATTTTAAATTCTTTTTATAATCTGTGTCATCTCCATCATCTTGAACTTCAGCAGTAATCATAACTCCTGGATGTAAATTAGTAACATTACTGATTAATGACAAACCATCAACTACAATTTTTCCTTTTTGCTCGATATCAAGATCATCTCCTACATTAAATTTATATTCCGCACAAACTTTTTGACTTGAAGCAACAAAACGCAAAACATTATCAGACGCTTCAATTCCTATATTTTTTGTTGCAATATCTTCATTTTTATCACCCAATGCACAAGATACTTTACCAAGAGCTTTTACTAATTCTTCTTTTCTAACTCTAATCTTCATTCCAGTTCTCCTTTTCATTAAATTTCACGAGACAAATCCATAAACATATCGTCTTGTATATAATGCTTATCATCAATTAACATCTTTAAGTCACAGGCTTTTTTCTTTATACGACATAAACCATTATCAACTGCTTTTTTATCCAAATCATCGTCATTACTTAAAAGCAAGCCATCTCCTCTAAGAAGATGAACAACTTCCATGTAATTATACCCCTTGATATAGTAAACCAGTATCTTGTATTCTAATTCTGTTAAATCTCTAGCAAGATGATGATATAAAAAACGGCCTCTTTCTCTAATTCCAACATCTCTAAAATGATCATGCACTGGTAGATCTGGAATCATATCTAACAAAGTATAACTAGAATCATCATCAGTATCATCATGATCTTTATCAAGAGAAACAGCACTGTTTAATGCTAAATTACGTTTCTTTTTACATGCTTTTAATTCTGTTATAATATGACGCCTAATACAAAGTTTTGCAAACTTAACAAAAGGCCCTTTTTTCTCATCATAATCATTAATAGCTTTAAATCTCAAAGCAATTAAACATTCTTGCGATATATCATCATCGGTAAAACCAGAAATAAAAAATTTCGAAGTTACCGATCTAATATATTTCTCCATTTTTTGGCATATCAAATTAAAAGCTACATTGTTATCTGTATTTTTAACCTGTCTTACCAATTGAATTAACTCACTATTTTGTTTGATATAATATGCTAGTGTCTTCTGTATTTTTGACATTTATTAACCTTTATGATTAAATGTAAATATTTATTTTTTTTCAGTAACTAATTTTTGTCCACGTTCCTCTTGGTAGTAAATAATAATTGACTCGATAAATGCTTTCTCTAATAAATGCTTAGGCTGAAGATTATAAACAGTTACACTCATCGCATCTTCAAAAACCTTCATAACTTTTAGAAGACCAATAATATTTATTCTCCCAGCCTGATCTTTTAATTTTTCCATTGTGCCACCAAAAGCATGAACAAGAGAATCTGTTTTGCATGTTTTCAAAACCAATAAATCTCTAAGGTGCTGACTAATATCCTTTATCATCAAAGATATATCAGTACCAACTTCTTCTGATTGATTAATCAGTAATATTCCTTCTGTGGTTTTTTTACTTACAATTTTATCAACTATATCAAAAGCAAACATCGAATCTGGCACACCAAAAAGTTTGTAACAACTATTAACATCTAAAACTTCAGAGCAATAATTTCTTAAAGATTCCACATTTCTCAAAGCATCTCTCATAGATCCATTAGAAATTTTTGATATAATTCTTAAAGACTCTTCCTCATATTTCATATTCTCTTTATCACAAATTCCTTTAATATGCATAAATATTTGTGCAGGAAGTAATTTCTTAAAATCATATCGTTGACATCTTGAATGAATTGTTGGAAGTATTTGCCTCGGTTCCGTAGTACACATAAATATATACATATTAGAAGGAGGCTCTTCAAGAAGTTTAAGCAATGAATTATTCGCTTCTTCAGTGAGTTGATGACTTTCGTCAAGAATTATAACTTTAAATCTCATCTCTGATGTGCCATATCTTGCAAATTCTTTCAATGCTCTAATGCGATCAATGCCTCTATTGGTAGCCGCATCAATTTCTTGAATATCAATAGAAGAACCATTTTGTATTTTTTTGCAATAAATACATTCACCGCAAGGCTCCAAAGTAATTCCTTTTTCACAATTAAGCATTGCAGTAACAATTCTTGCCATCGTTGTTTTTCCAGATCCATACTGCCCAGTAAACAAAAATACATTCGGTATCTGATTCCTATTAAAGAAATTAGATATAGATGTAACAATATGATCTTGGCCACAAAGATCAACAATTTTATGTGGTCTATATTTTATTGGAAGTGTTTTATAATCCATTCTATATTTCCTTAAAATACCCAGTCAACATTCTGTTCAAGAATATCAACCAATTCAGGATTTTCTTCATATCCAATTCCAAAAGTTAAAAGAAAACAACGATGATTCATTTCATCAAATTTAACTAGTTTTCCATTCCCATCATCAGAAATTCTTTTAATTGCTTTGGCCACACAAATTACTTTGTGATTTCTATCCCAATTCACCCAATCATCTGCATAAGCAACTAAAACGTATTTAAACGGATTAATATATGCAAAAACACCGGACGCTCCACTAATTGAAACTTCCGCAGGTCTTGAATCTGGACGAGGCTTATTTGTAATAAGATATCCCCTAACATCACTTGGATCAACTGCATAAAACAAATCATTATACTTTTCAACAAGTGATTTTACAATATCATTCATTTCTTCTTCGGCTTCATAAATAGGTGTTACTTGTGCCATTTTTCAATCTCCTTTTTACTCTATTATACAACTAGGACTCAGACAATTCATTTGCAATAGATTGTGAATTTAAAAAGTTAATAAAATTAGAAAAACTTAAACATAGAGTATTAATAAAGCATATATATGAAGTTTTAATTGTATCTCCTATTTGGTTAACATCTTCTTTAAATTCCATATCAGATGGACCTTTAAAAGAAAATTGGAATTCTCCTAAATCATTAAAAAATTTGAATACTTCTTCAGTCTTAATTATAGTTTCTTTTTCAAGATCAGAATTACCATTTCTTTTTATGTAACGATAATATTCAAATATTATATTTGGAAAATCATCATTAAAATAATTTGAACTTATCTTATCTGAAAAACGTTTCATATTATTTCTACTAACATACGCTGTTTTTAAACAAAAGTCAACATATGAATGAAAAATAAACACAGCATACGTAAAAGAATCCATAAACAAATCTCGTTGTTCTCCTTCATGAATAATATCCGCCTTATCTAAAGCTTCCCATATCCCGACAAAATCATCTTCTAAACTAAATGCTCCAGGTTCATCTCCTGAAAAAAATAAATCGGCGCAAAAATCTTGAAATTTAAATTTAAAATACTTTTCAGGATTCATAGTATTTATAATTTCAATAAGTGTCTCTACTTTTTTATCAAAATTTTTCATGAATTGTAGTGCTCACATAAAATCGAACCACTAAGTTTAGCTTCTTTTAAAAATCTAGAAGGAAATCTTTGCTCTACCCCCCTATAAGAAGTTCTTTTATTAGTATAAGTCATTCTTAGAACTTTTTTAGCCCTAGTCATTCCAACATAAAATAAGCGCCTTTCTTCTTCAATATCTTCAGGATCATTAGTGTCTAAACTAAATTTATGAGGTATAACACCGTCTTCAACTCCCACAATAAAAACAACTGGATATTCAAGTCCCTTTGACGTATGCATAGTCATTAATTTTACTGAATTAGAACTATCTACTTCGTCATTACTGGTTTGAAGATTAACATATTCAAGAAATTTAGAAACGGAACCTCCCTCAGTAGATTCCCAATCCTGAAGCATATCCATAAAAGATTCATAAATTTCCATTGCACTACTTTTTCCACGCATAACATCACCAGACTGAGTTGTAGAATTTAACGTTTCCACATATTCTATCAATCCAGATTCATTAAAAATTCTCTCAGCAACTTTAATTAAAGAAGAATCATCCGGTTTCTGTTCAAGAGCTTCCTGAAACTTTTTTAATTCTTCTTTTCGTTTTTTCCCAATAGATTTAATTTCTATATCGTCAATATCTCTAAGAGCATCAACAATATTTACCTTATTATCAATACAATATTTTTCTATTCTATTAACCATTTCAGTCGCCACAGAACGTCTTGGCTTATTAATTATTTTATGAAAAGCCAAAATATTATTTGGGTTTGCATAAAATTCAAGATAATTTAAACATGTTTTTACAACAACTAAATCGAAAAAGCTTCTTCCACCAACAACTTTACAAGGAATATGAGCCATTCGCAAACTCTGTTCAAAATTTCTACTCATAGCATTTGTTCTATAAAGAATAGCGACATCACCAAAATTAAAACCCTTGTCGTCACATATTTGTTTTATTTCCTGTGCAACCCATTTATCTTCAAGAGAAGAATAACCAAATGAAACTGCTTTGACATATTCTCCTTCTTCATTTACTGTTTCCAATCTATCAGAAACTCTACTCGTATTATTTTTTATAACAGACTCTGCACAATTTACAATATTTTTTGTCGAACGATAATTAAACGATAAAGGTAATAAATCAACTTTTCTTTCATCAAGATAATTCTTAACATGCTTTGGATCAGCTTGTCTAAATCTATAAATAGATTGGTCACAATCACCAATAAGTACAAGATTTCCGTGATTCTGTGCAAGTATTTTTATAATTTCATATTGACAATAATTCAAATCCTGACATTCGTCCACCATAATATATTTAAAACGATCAGAATATTTCTTAGCAATTGATTTTTTATGTATTAAAACCAAATATAGAATATAAAGAAGATCACCAAAATCCATGCAATTACTTTGTATCAGATAATCCTTATAGTAATTAAATAAATTCGCGGTAATTTCATCATATTTTTCCAAAAATTCAATATCAGTAAGAAGCATGTCTTTTTTTACATTAATCGCAGTAAGAACAACCCTTAGATCTACTCCTCCCTTGTTCTTTTTCCCTTTTACTTTATAACCTAATTCTTCGGCCCCTCTCTCCAAAATACTTAATTGATCATCCGTATCAATAATAGTAAACGAAGAAGTATAATGAGGAACTTTATCAATCTCTGAACGAAGAATTTTAGCTCCCATGCTATGAAAAGTAGAAATCCAAATTCTTTTAGAAAGCCTAGACCCAATTTTTTCTTTTATTCGATTTCTCATTTCATTAGCAGCTTTATTGGTAAAAGTAATACAAAGAATATCTTCTGGAAGTACTCCACTATTCAACAATTCTACTGTTCTTTCAGTTAAAACTTTTGTCTTACCACTACCAGGCACAGCCGTAACAAATCCATACCCATCACGATATTTAACAGCCCTAATTTGTTGAGGATTCAGATTCATTATATCTCCTAAAAATTATCAATAAATTTTCTCATCTTGCTCTCTGAAATTATACCTACGTGACGAAAAATTCTAGACTTTTCGTCAGAGATTTTTTTTATAATCAAAATAGTAGGAGGATCATTTATATCATATAGAGCCATAAGTTCTTGTTCTGAATCACAGGCATTATCAATATCAATATAATCCCAATCATAATCATCAAACTTAGTTAAAAGTATCTCTTTTTGTTTTTCACAGTCAGGGCATCCATCTAAACCAAATAAAACAATCTTAAACATGTGATTCTCCGAGCATCTGAGCTTCAGTCAACTGCAACTTAACAGGAAGCCCCTTATTTTTTCTGACATTCCAAGCTTCAAAATATTTCAACATAATAGATTGCTTAGTTTGTAAATCAGTATCAAATTGTATAAGTTGTTCAGAAGTTATTTCAACAGTTTTTCTTTCTCCATCAACATCTAATGCTAAAAATATTTTATTCTGGTCTTTATCAAATTTAACTTCAGAAATATATCCTGAAACTTCTATATAATCAGCCTGTTCCACTATTTACATCCTCCATATTTTTCCTAATCGCCATAATGAATTCATTCTTTTCTTTATCAGAAGCTTTAGTTTTTATATCTGTTAATTTCTCCAGCATCCATTGACTGTCCCTGTAAGTATAAAGCAAAAAATGATCATGAAAAGTCATATAATTATTAGAAGCATTAATATCATCTTCTGTTATACCTAAACCCCTATCTAGATTCCTTATTTCATCAAAAATTTCGTCAAGCTTTCTAGCACCTATAAAAGTCTCTGGCTTCACACCACCACAACAATCAGATTGTTTTTCCAAACATAGTCTAACACCAGGAAAATTCTTTTTAACATCTTTAACTCTTTTTGCATATGCTTTCTTAGGAATCATCCCGAAAGCACGGCAATTATAATTTCTGTATTCATAAACAGTACAATGGTTGTTAACATCAAGAAATACACATCTTTTTTGTAAAGAATTACTAAGATAGTTGGCAACGCAATTAATATGTAAGTCTATCTTTTCTTTCTCAGTCCATTTCTCTATTGCAGAAAAAATATAATAGAATTCACAACAATAACAATGTGGATGCTGAACTTTGCAACATTTTCCACAACTAACACAACCTAACGTTTTTGGCATTTTTGCATAAATTGTTTCCAATTCACTAAACATTAAATCTCTATTTTGCAACATTAACTTCTCCTAAAGAAGACAGGCTGACCAATATATTACTAGCCAGCCCGCCACTATAATTCATACAAATAATTAAAATCCAAGATCCGCAGAAGAATCTGTTTCAATTTCTTCTTTAATATCTTCATCTTCTTTGTAAATTTTAAGCACCAAAGACATATCTCTGTCTGGTTTTTGAAATTCTACTCCTTCCAATGAAGATTCATCTGAAGTAGCTAAAATCCTAGAAACAGCGTTCGGCAACTTTTTCTTATCAACAGTTTCCTTAATATTTACAAGTTCATCATACAGTCCAAACTTTTTAAGTACACCTGTTAATGCCTCTTCGTCAGTAATTACCCATTTTCCTTTTGTTTTTCTTTGAGACACTTTCCCAACTCCAGGAAAATCAACACTATTCTTTTTTGGAAATAATTTTGGCATCAAATCTAAAATTAAATTTCTTAATTTATCCTCATTTGATAGTAACTTTTCTATTTTAATATCTATTGGTTCTGAACGCCTTTTCTTTAATTTTTTTAGAAATTCAACTTCATCTTGTGCTTTACGGATGATAGCTATTAACTTTTCAATATCTACATCATCTTCTATTTTACTTGATATATTTTCATAATCCAAATCTTCAAATAGATCTATATCTAGATCAAAATAGATATCTTCATCATTAAGGCAACTCATAAATATTCTCCTTATCTAGGTTCAACAGTTATACGCATTCTTGTCTTTTCTTGTCCATCAATGCGCGTTGTTTCAAAAGCAGAGGTCATAACAATATCCATACCAAGAGGAGCAACATGTCCTCTGGCGATAGTATAAGCTTTTATCGCTTGATTACCTGCGGCTGCACCAATATAAATCATCTCTGCGAAACCATGGTCTTTCAAAACCATTGCTAGAGAACCAGCAGCCGCCTTGGCATTAGTACTACCAGAAATTTTAATAACATGCAGGTCGTTTTGAGCTTTATTTTCTTGATCCATTTCTACTTTCTCCTTTTATTTAAGACAACAATTTTGCATAAAAGACATTATACATTCGGTACTTTAAAGTCTCCAAATAACTCTTTTATTTTTCTTTTATTTTTTCTAAGTTTTTTTAGAGCAGAATTAACTTGGGATGGGGCACAAGAAGACACACAAAATATTTCCCTATCATCATCTTTAGTTCTACTGATAATATGAAATTTTCCCTTATATCTATCAAAAAAATCCAAATCGTCAACATTTTTTACTACATATTCATAAATTTCAGATTTTCTTTTCATATTTTTTGAAATATCATATTTAAGTTCAAAAACCACAGTTTCACCTAATTCTTCTGCTATTTCTTTATCTTTATAGTCCATCATCTTCAATTTCAAAACTTCAGATGTAAATGGGTCGTCTTTAAGAACATTATCAATATGAGAAGAAAACAACATTATTTCACTATGAGAATCTTTATGAGAAGTAGTATTTTGATATATATCTTCATACGTCAACACATCACCGTCATCCGAAGTGGTTAATGGCTCTTGTAAAGAACGTATAGAACCAGATAGAGGAGAATTAGGGAATCTATCTATATACTCTCTAACAGTCAATTGTTCAGAATAATTATGCTCTTTAATATGGGCTGTTGTGACTTCTTTTTCACCACAAATAGGGCATTCATCATAAGTTCTCTTCCCGTTATCACTAACTAAAGAAATTTTAAAATCTTTACGAATTCTAGCCTCATCATACTGATGGCGCAAATGATATTCAGTTATTCTAGTAACCTTCTCACCACAAACTTCACATAAAATAGAAGGCTTTGCAGCAGTATTAGAAGTTTTTTTCAAATTTGTGATTTTTCGTTTACTAAGAGCCCCAAAGAAATATTGATTAAAATGAACGCCATTCTTAGCTTTACGAAAATCATTTTCATGTTCATGGCTCTTTCTAGTAGGATTAAATTGAATAATACATTCTCTCAACAAATCATAAAAGAAATCATAAAATAATGCCGGTTCTTCAAATAAATGTCCCATTTTATTGTACCATCTATATTCATAGTTTGAATAATAACCAGCAATTCTTCGAAAAGAAAAATCTAACTCGTATTCTAAATTCTTTTCTTCATTTTTATCATTACATTTTTCCAATTTTCTGATAATCGACTGATAATGAACCACTTCATGATTAAGTTCTTTATTATTACTCAAAATAGGATTAGACCATCCATTATCTTTGTTTTCTTCAGAATCTACATTTTGTTCAAAAAATGACATATTGCGCTTATTTATCGTATTTTCTTTCAAAGGCTCATCACAAATTAATTTAACCGAATCTTCTGAAATAACAACAACATCGTCATCATAATCATCATCAACAATCTCGATTTCCACCATATCATGAATTTCTTTTCCATCTTTTAATAATTCATCAACTAATATATTCCACACTTAGCACCTCCATATATTTTTGTTTCTTCGTACAAAACTACTATTTAACATCTTTCCAACACGTGGTGTGGAACTCACAAGCCTTACATTTTGACGAATCTTTGGTAAATGGACGACTTGGTAACTTCTTGTTTAAAACAATTTCTTTCAATATACCAAGTCTCTTAATTATTTTATTAATTAGATCTTCATTATAATCAACCTCAAACATCTTAATTTTTTGACTATCTTTATTTTCGTACAACAAAATACCAGACTTAAGATCAAGAAGCCATAAATAAATTTCTATCTGAATTATATGCTTGTCTAATGGTTCCTGAAGTCTTGAAAATTGATTTGAATACATTGACTTATAATCAATCACACAAAACTCTCCAGAAATTTTTAAAATTCCATCCATATGACCACGTATCATAAACTCTTTATTTTCTCCTTCTACTTCTACATATTCATATTTGGTACACCCACATTTATCACAACTTACAGTTGGTTTCTGTATTCCATATTTTTCTTCCTTTCCATATTTTTCTTCACACATAGGATTACTACATTTCCAAACACCATAAAGAATACCAAGTTTCTCAAAGTAACTAGTATATCTCAAATGCATATGGTCTCCATTATCAAAAACCCTTTGCAAATTTGGTTTAATAACATTATTACCTTTTATATTATAATATTTATATGCTAAACTTCTAACGCATTTATGAAATTCAGATGGATGAAAATAAGAATAGTCCCTATAATTGTTATCTATACATTTTTGATGTTGATGCTTGATTAATTCAAGCAATATAGATGTCTTTTCACTCATTACTTTTTACCCTCTCCGAAATAATATTTCCTATTAAAACCACCTCGTTCTCTATAGGAATATTTTTCTAATATATTTTTAATATCTTCAAGACATTTTTTTTCACCATGACTACGAATATAAAGATCTGGATCAACATCTTGAGGAAAAAACCATCTATATAAATATATGTTTCTTCCTTTCATCATATCAAAAGCTTTTTTGGAAGCTTCTTGACCAGCTTTATTTTTATCAACATCAAAAGCAATCATTATTCTATTACAATATCGTGACAAAAGAGTCAATTGTTTCTCATCAAAAGTAGAACCACAAACGCCAACGGTCATTTTTAACCCACGTTGGTGAAAAGAAATTACATCAAATTGACCTTCCATTACAATTGCAAAATTATATTTAAAAATGTCTTTTTTTGCCCTGTCTAATCCAAAAAGATAGGATTTCTTTTCAAATCTCTCGTTCCACCAAACTGGTTTTTGATTTTCTATTTTTCTAGCAGACACGGCTATTGTTTCACCGTATTGATTGCGATATGGAACTATTATTCTATCATTAAAAATCAAATCACGAACGAAAGATGGGCAATAACCCAACTTCCATTCGTTAATTGAATCATCATTTATTTTTCTTTTATAAAGATAATCAAGACCCCTGATACCGTCATCTGTTGATAATTGCAAATGTGCATTATAGATGAGAGAATTTCTAACATCTTCAGATAAAACAGAAAGAGACATTATTTATTGAAATCCTCTATTTTAAATACACCGCTCCTAATTGCATCAATAACTCTTAATATTTCCGGATTTTCTTCTATATAAGAATCTAAATCAATTTTCTTTTTCTTTATACAGGCATCAAACTTCTCAATAAATTCTGGAAGAGCTTCTTGAATACATACAATTTGCATCACCTGTGATGGTGATTCACCAGTCAACTTATTAAAAAAGTATGATCCCTTTCGAACCGTAATCGTCTGACTTTTCCTAGCTAGATCAACAAAAAGATCTAGTGGTGTCGGGTTATACTCCTCATAATAAATAGGAATAACAGCGTCTTTATATGGCATTCCAAACCTATTTTTATGAATTTTAATATTTGATCTAACACCGACGACCTCTTTCCCGCCTTCTACATCTTTTTCTATTTGATCAGATGTTTTCTGTATTCTAATTCGAAGAGATGAATAATGCCCTAAAGCTTTTCCACCAGGAGTGGTTTCAGGATTGCCAAACATAACACCAATCTTTTCTCTAAGTTGATTAATAAATATAATAGTACAATTATTCATAGCAGCAATAGGTGCCAATTTCCTTAAAGAAGTTGACATAATTGCCCCCATTCTTCCTACTTGTGTTTCACCCATCGGTTTGTCAATGTCAATTTTCGGTGTTAATGATGCAAGAGAGTCAACAACAACTACATTACACATTTTTGCTGAAACAATATCCTTGATAGCTTCTAAAATAGTTTCAGCACTCTCAAGCAAAGGTTGCATAAGTAACAACTCTTCAGTATTTACACCATTAAGTTTCGTCCAAGGTTGATTAAATTGATTTTCGGCGTCAACCCATAAAGCTTTCATACCGGCTTTCTGTACTTCTGCACAGAAATGCATTGAAACAACGCCTTTACCACTTGCTTCTGGACCAAAAAGTTCAATGATAATTCCCAAAGGAATTCCACCAACACCAGTAGCATCATCCAATTCTTTAAATCCTGACGATATAATTTTTTTTGGGTTAACATCAGAACCTTTACATAGAAATGTTTTTCCAAATGTTTTTTCAAGATTTTCAAAAACCAGATCTTGTTCAGATTTTTTCTTCTCAGCCATGTTATTACTCCTATAAGGTAAAAAAGGTTAATTATCCTGGCACAGGTGCACTATACCAGAATAATTAACCTTAACTTTAAATTAGAAAGCGTATGATTCGTCACCATCGCTATCATCTAGATCTTCCGCATCAGACACAGAACCGCCATCGTCATCAAGACTAGTATTATCTCCATCTACTTTTGAAGCACTTTCTACTAAGTTATACTGTTCGATGTACTCATTAATTTTATCAATAGGAGTTGGTTGGAAATACTTTTCAAGATCATGGAGACCTCCGTCTGCCTTGATTTTCTTAGCTTCTTCCTTAGTGATAGGAGTTGAATTTAAAGCAGTAACAAGATACTGTCTGTTTCGAGGATTATTACCAGGATCGGTAACAGTAATTAAGAAGTCAATCCCTGTCTTCAGATCAGCAGGATCGATTTTAGTTTCTATAGCATAATTACGAATATGCTTGTAGATAGAAGCACCAAAACGCATAATTTTGAGCTTATTATCGTCGTTCCTGTGTAGTATATTGATCGCTCCCTTTTGCTGAGGATTAATATTTAACTTAATCAGTGGATCTTCATTTGGGCCAGGGCTTATAACTGCGATGTCCTTATCTTCACCAGTTAACTTTTTTGGAATAAAAGTCTGAAGAAAGAAATAAGGCTGTCCAAGACATCTTACCTTATACTTACCTGGGCCGAATTTCAAAAACATTGAATTTGCACCAGAGCCACCAGAACCAGTTCCCTCTTCCCTAACCTCTACATCGGTCCAATCTACAAAACCTAACATTGACATAATTAGTTCCCTTTCTTTTGGAGGGTTTTTCCCTCATTTGTTGTTTTGAAGTTTATTTAAACTCGTCTCCACGAATATGGGTTTTTATGGACAGTATCTATTATACACTTAGAAATCAAAAAATTACATAATTTTTTTCCATTTTTTATTAATGTCTAATAAATCTTCCTCTTTTTCGTCATCATCTTTTGAAATAACAGAATCATACCTATCAGTCGTATTATCAATATAAGGATCTTGACCTCTCTGTATTTCTTTATTTCTTTCCTGTAAAACAGTGATTTGACGAGAAAGCGCCTCATGAGCGCTTGTTATGTTATCCATTATTTGCTCCACATCCTTCAAAAATGTATCAGCAAGAGCCAATTCATATTCCATTTCTGCCATATGAATTTGTATTTCACCTGCCCTTTTATCATTTGATCTCTCTGGAGATTCTTTCATTAAACAATCTTCAAGCATCTTTGTAACACGTTTTCTTGGAACATAACTTTGAATACAAAGAGATTTTAACTTCGTCAGCCTGTTTCTAACAGATTGAACCTGCTGTATTTTATCATTAAATTTATCTAAACTGATAACCCCATCTACATTAACATATGTATGTGAATCTTCTAATTGTTCACGCAATATGTCATAATCAATTTGAGGAACATTAGTTTTTAAAAAATTATAAGCGCGTAATTTCTGCCTATAAAATTCAGCATAACGAGGATCTTTTAAATACTTAAAATCCATACAAACATTTGACATATCAGAATTAAGTTCTTTATCTACAATTTTTTCTTCATCTAATTCAGCATTATTTATTTCTTCTTTCTGCGTAATATCAATTTCTACTTTCACTTGTTCTTCCTCTTCTTTTTCTTCATCAAAATCAAAATCTAATGGAATCCTACCTGTAGAAATAGTTTTTTCCTTTTTCTGCTCTTCAATTTCTTGTTGAATCAATTCTTCTTTAAATTCTTTTTTATCAGAACCATCACCAAGCAAATCATTTAAACTAATTTCCTCATCATCTTCTTCTATAATAGGTTGATCAAAATTATCTGCGCTCTTCAATTCATCTATTGCAATTTCTTCCTGAATCATCTTAGGCTTATCAGACTTTGTTTCTATATTCAAATCTTCAGAACCGATAAGATCATCAAGAGTAATTTCATCATCACTATCCTCCACATCATCCTCAATAGTTGCATCTTCTAATATCGAAGGAAGCGCATTTGATGATATGCTTTGTTCCAATTCATCAATAGCTTCCTTGGATTTATTAATTCTATCTTCATAACCTTTGACTCTTCCATCCTCGACACTATTGTTCGGTGAATTAAAAAGAGCCTCTAATTCTTCTCTTTCAACAGCCATAAGAACTCTCCAAATTAAAGTTCAAAATCTTCATCATCTACCAATTCTTCGGTATCATTAACTTCATCATCTACCAATTCTTCGGTATCATTAACTTTATCATCTACCAATTCTTCGGTATCATTAACTTTATCATCTACCAATTCTTCGGTATCATTAACTTTATCATCTACCAATTCTTCGGTATCATTAACTTTATCATCTTCACCAACTACATCATCTAAATCATCTAGCTTAGTTTTTTTATTATTGTACTGAGAACTAGATTTTCTCTTCAAACCATAAGCAATCAAAACCTCTTTAGCATCTTTAGCAACTTCTTTTGCCAAACTTTTCGTTAATGCATCAAGCTTCTTCTGTCTTTCTTCAGAAGAACTCCATTCAATGGTTTCACCAAAAGTAGTACCAACACGAAGTGATTCAAAGTTATCTACGTTAATAAGAAATTCTAGTTTTTTCTCTACAAATGATTGTCTTTTATCTGGCATTTTAATTTCTCCATATTGAAGGGTTTCTTTTGTCTATTATACAGTTCTTCATCCAAATGATACTCCTGAAAGATCAAACATAGATGATTTCTGAATATTTCTTTTCTTACGATAATCCACATGTTTTTTTAACTCTAGATAATGATCTAATCCTTCTTCATCTTGAAGATCAAAATCTGAGAATCCTCCATTATACATCAAAACTTCAACTACTTTTTTGTTTACAACAGATTGATCGACTGTCTTTTCTATAAAGTCTTCAAAGTCAGAAAAAGGAGCTAATTCTTCTATGGCTTTAGCACTTTTCATTCCGACTCCCTTAAGAGAACCCATTCTTCTTCTTAATCCACTGCCTTCTACCATAAACATAGCCTTACTTTTATTTACATTACAAGGAAGAATATTAATCTTCATTCTAATACAATCTTTCATATAACGTTCCACAGAATCAAGCTTGCCATCTAATGTTTCTGTATTCAAAACCGCCCGCATGTAATATAATGGGTAATGAGATTTTAGATAGGCACATTGAACAGCCAACACACCATAAGCATATGCGTGTGCGCGGCAAAAGGCATAACCTCCCATATTTTCAATTTTTTCAAAAAATTCAGAAGCTTTTCTTTGATCCATATTTGAATGTTTCATTGCACCTTTAATAAATTTTTTCTTCAAAGCTATAAATAAATCTCCCTGTTTCTTTCCAATAGCTTTTCTTAACTTATCGGCTTCCATTCTAGTAAAACCAGCTAATTCCATAACCGCCAACTGACATTGTTCCTGGTAAATTAATTGACCATAAGTATCATCTAATATTTCTTTTAATTTTGGATGTTCATAAGAAACATCTAGACGCCCATGCTTACAATCACAATATTTTATATGTGCGTCTGCCTTCATAGCGCCAGGACGATAAAGAGCATTAGAAGCAGCAACATCATCAAAAACGTTTACCTTCATATTTTTCAATAAATCCTTCATGCCGCCACCTTCCAACTGGAACACACTATCTGTCAATCCACTAGAAATCAATTTTAAAGACTGTGGATCATCATGCGGAATTTTATTTATATCAAAATCAATATCCAATTCATTTTTAAGATCTTCTTCTACCATACTAAAATAACTTAAAGTTTTTAAAGCGAGAATATCAAACTTAATCAATCCCAAATCCTCTAATTCAGCCATTTCAAATTGTGTAGCATAAGATCCGTCTCTTAAACGATGAAGAGGAGCTATTTCTTGAATTTTTTTATCTGATACAACCAATCCGGCAGCATGTCTTGATGGGGCACAAGTTAAACCCTCTAAAACTTTAGCAACTTCAAATATTTCAGGATATTGCCCCTCAATCTTTTTTAATTCCATATTTTCTTCAATTGAACTTTTTAAAGTTACACCTGGAGCATTTGAAATCAAATCTGCAACATAATTTTCAAATGCGAAATCTTTATCTTTATCATCATATGGAGATAAAGCTTTTATCGCTTTTCTTAAAGCATTTTTTGCCTTAAATCTCTGATAAGTACCTATATTACCAGTATATTCTCTTCCATATCTTTCAATTAAATAAGAATAAGTTTCATCTCTATGGAAAAAATCAAAGTCTATATCTATGTCAGGATGTGATACACGGGCAAGGTTAAAATCAAGCTTAGGTTCAAAAGGCCCATCTGGTTCTTTAGATGTTACTCCAAAAATATATGCTAAATAAGAATTAACTTCATTCTTTTCTCCTTTTTTCTTTGACTTAATAAGATTAAAAAAAGTCTCTAACATCCCTACACATTTTGACATTTCACATATCTCATTAATGACACGATCAGAATCTATTTCTTGTCCTTTGTCAATTTTATCCTTGACAGAAAGAACTAATTTCTTAGCAAATTCAAGATCATCAAACATTTTTCACCTCAAATAAAACAATTTTCATTTATATATCGACTCTTATCTACAGTAAGGAATCTCCACCAATATAATCCATACTTTATTGGATCAATATTTGTAACTCTAAGAGAATAAAGAAGTAATGAACCACAGGCAGATCCTCTCCCTATCCCGATACGACAATTATTATCCTGTGCATGATTAGCATAATCCCATACAATAAGAAAATATCTCGCAAAATTATACCCTTTAGTTTCATTAACCATGCGAACATCAAATAGTTCTTCTTCCAATCTATCAATATATTTTTGATTATCAGCCAAACCTCTTTTCTTTAACCCATCAAAAGATAAATACTTAAGATAATCCCAATCAGTATTAAAACCATCTGGTAATTTATATTCTGGAAGTCTCATCCCACCAAACTCAAAAGAAACATTACATTTATCTGCTACTTCTACTGTGTTTGATAAAACACAAGCTTCTTTTGGATAATCTTTAAATGCCTCTTGCATCTCATCATAAGTTCTAAAATATCTTTGATTAGTTCTTACAGCAGTAAATTTCCTACTATTAACTGTTTTATGTGAATCTAATGCTCTTAAAACAAGATGAGCGTTATGATGCTTCTTCTCATAATATCTAACATCATTTGTAGCAACAACCTTTATATCATAATTAGAAGATAAACTCATTATGCCCGCATTTACAAGATCTTGATCAGCCTGATCATTGTTTTGAACTTCTAAATATAAATCTTCGCCAAATATATCTTTAAATTCTACAGTTTGCTTCGTGGCTTCATCAACTTTTTTCCGTCGCAATAACCTCTGTATTGGACCATTTAAATCAGTTGCGATCATAATTAAACCATTTTTATAATTTGACAATGTTTCTATATCAATTCTAGATTTTGTGCTAACCTCATTAAAACCGTCCGTATGAGAAATATGAGAAAGCTTTTTTAAATTATCAAATCCATTATTATCTTTTGCTAAAAGAATAATAGGGGCATGGTCATTTTCATCACAGTCATTCATTGGACCTTCAGAAAGATATATTAAAGAACCTAAAATAGGCTTAATGACTTCAAGTTTGTTTCCATCCTTATCTTCCGTTTTTTTACATTCTTTGTAAAATCTAATTGTCCCTGCTATATTTGATGTGTCAGTAATCGCTAAAGCTGAAAAACCTCTCTTCAATGATTCTTTTTTAACTGACTTAATTGAACAACAGGAATCCATCAATGAATATTCGGAGTGGAATCTTAAATGCACAAAATCATTCATCCCAAACAACTCTCCTTTTTTTAGAAACAACTTGCAAAGCTTCTTCAAAATTTATCTTTGCCTGTTTCTCTTTTTTTATAATTTGCTGCAAACGCCACGCCCTATATATATCGCTATTAATCAGATTATCATTTTCGATGACTCTAAATAATACAGAGCGATTTGCAATATCTTTTATTGTTGCTGCCTTCTTATGCGAGAACATATGCGGCTCTCTTTTTAGTAGAACTTCGATGCCATTATACAGTTCATCTGGGATGGATATTACATCATACTTTTGATTATCACAAATTGGAAGCTTCTTATCCAATAATATAGACTCTTCTTTACGAAAACGAAGATATTCCCCTCTGGACTGAGACATTTTTTTAAATATTACCTGTGCATCCATCTCGAAGTTATAAACAAGATGTACCAAAGATAAGTTAGGATTATTGCCCTTAACATGAGAAAGGATATTAACATAATCTACAAGACACTGAATCATTGAGTCTCTAAATGTCTCTTCAGTAACCTCAATGAATTTTTTTAATAAATTACCTATTCTTCGGTCTATAGAAATATTTTTCATTATTAAACAACGATCAAATATGGGCTATCAGTTTCTAATTTTAATTCATCTTTTTGAATTAATTTTGTTATTTGCTCAAATTCTTTATCAGAAATAATTCCAGTAAATCTAACGACCTGCAAATATGGCAAATAATGATGAATAAAACCTGCCATGTCTTTTCTATTGGTTTTATTATAAAACATATCATCTTCAGAAACTGTGAATTCTTTTGGAAGATCATTTTCCCCACAATTTACGTATTTCTTAAATGTAGTGTAATAAATAACTTTCCATCCATTTACATACGCCACAGATATTTCTGATGCAAGACCATCAATAAGTTTCTGTACATCGACATTCTTTTGTTGAGTCGGGTCTAAAAGTTCATCAAAACTGTTAAAAACTACCAAGAATCCATAAATCTCTTCGTTGGACAGAGTTGGAGCATTTGAAACTCCGCTTGAACTAAAATTTCGAAATGGTACTTTGACGGCGCTTTCTTCATAAAATACAACGGCCTTGTTTTCTTCATGTTTCATAATCAAATCTCCTTACATTTTAATTAAAGCTAATTAATTTTCCAGTTATAAGAATACTGCCATCCATCACATCTTTGATTGAGCAATTTAAGGCATCATAATCCTCAAAACATTCATTATTAGCACTTTCGTCTTCTTCACCATTTTCATTTAAAATACTTAATATCTGTTCTGCGACAAAAGAATTCAAATCTATTTTGTCTGAAGAAATTCCTAAAATATCTTTTAATTTATCGACGCCATATTCTCCTAAAAAAGCATACGATTCATCCCATAATAATTTAAATTTATCTATTGACATAATTATAGAAAATTTATCATCTAAAAATATAGCTTTTATCATTTTTTCACCATTGTGCATTGAAAACCCCCATAGATCTATCAATCTGTCTTTTTTGTCCTTTATATTTACTATTATCTCTCTTATCACTGATTGCTGTTTTTTGTCCAATAAATTTATTTTTTGAATTTTCAGATTGAGAAGCTGCTTTTAATACATCATTATATGCCCAAGGTGGACGGCCAGTAAACAAAATCTGAGATCCCCCAGACACTATTGGTTTCAGGACTTTATTACATATAGAACAAATTCTATTATCACGACTTTCTTTCATACCATGAATAATTTCTATAATACCATGTTCTTCACATCTATAATCATATCTCATCTCCCACCCCCAAAAATCCATCGCATTGAGTTACGAAAAAAAATCTATCACCAGACTTAAATAAACGAGAAGTATTAACCACACCCATAATAGATATTTTTTGATCTATAATAGGATTAGTACAAGTTTTGTTTACACAATGAGTGCATAATGGTTTTTGCATACTAATTACACCTTTAGTAAGTCTAGTAGCAGGAATAATTTTACACTCGTATTCCATAATTATTTTTCCTCACTATCCAAATCAGAAAAAACAAAACCATACGGGTCAATCTCATTAAGAGCATCATATAAAGATGTAATAAGATCTATATAAATTATTTGTTTTTCTCCATTGCCATCAGTTATTTCAATAGAACTTTTAGATGGCTCTTCTTCATCTTTTTTATAAACTACATTTATTGTCTCACCTCCAATAAGAAGTTGAAACTCAAATATAGAATACTTTTTCAATTTAATTTTTGAACTCATATTTTTCTCCTAAAATTTATTTTCTTCTTCATCTTTATTTCTTTTTTCTAAATCATATCCATGATCTTTAAATTCATCTAAACTTAATATATTATACTTATTAGCAATCGGCTTTTTATATTCCTTTGTGTACTCACTATGCTCTATAAAATTCTCATCATCACCATAAAAATCATCGTCACCATAATCCACATCTTCGTCAGCTTCTAAAATAGAAAAAAATCTATCCCAAAATTCTCTATTTTCATTAATTTGATCTTCACTTACTACAAAATCCCAACCATTTTCTTCTAAATGTTCACATAAAAAAATCGCATCTACTGGTACAATTTCATCTATAAAACCAGACTGAAAATCTTTAAGAATTGCCTCTCCATTATTCCAAAATTGCATTAAACCAACACTTTCTTCTAAACCGTTAGTTAAAGCCACTTGACTTTCTATCATCCATTCTTTAACACGAATATTTTCTTGCATTAACTTTTCAACAACTGTTCTCGAACACTCTGATTCATTAATCGTGCGATCATTAAAAAATATTTCTATATCTTGCATGCAATTTCCTCAATTAAACTCTAAAAACATATCGGCTAATCTAGCATTTGCTAAAGATATGTATTCTTTACTTATTTCATACCCCACATATTTCCTTTTTAAATTCTGAGCCGCATACCCAGTAGTTCCACTTCCAAAAAACGGATCTAAAACTATATCGCCCTTAAGAGAATAATATTTAATGGCATTCATTGGAAGAAGATATGGAAAAGGAGCCGGATGTTTACTGCCAGTTTGAGGAGGCATTTCCCATACATTTGAAGTTTCATAATCGCCAATAACCTTACTTTTCTCTATAATTTCATTATCCTCATCTATGAAAAAATCTGCGGTTCTCTCTCCTTTCTCATTTTTCCTATAAACAAAAATATATTCAATAATTTGATTTGGTCTATAAGAAAGTGGTTTTCTTGTTTGAAAAAAATTGGCCTGTCTATTAATACATGCACTTTCAGGTTTCTTCCAAATAATATCATCTATAAACTCATAACCCAATTCTTGCATTATGCTATGAGTATCAAACGCAACTGGTAAACGTATATTATCAACCCTATATTTAGATGTCATTACTATAATGTTTGAAGTATTTATAATACAATAACGACCTCGTTTTAAAACCCTCTTGCATTCAGAAAAAACGTCTTTCAGAAAGATTAAATATTCTTTATAAGATCCGGGATCAAAACTATATTCTAAATTCTCCGCATAATCTTTGGCACTAAAATATGGAGGCGAAGTAACAACCAAACCTATACTTCCATCTTCAAGTTCACTCATTTTTCTACAAGACTTATTATATATCGTATTACACTTCATTGCTTTCCTCCAATTTTTTCATGCGCTCTGTTAAAAAATCTCCATTACATATCTCGTTGTAATATGATTGTAATTTATGTTTATTTTCACTAATAATTATTTCATCTAATTTTTTATAAAAAGAATCCATTTTTTCAAATTCATCATCAATAAAATCTTTTGAAAATTTTGTTTTCAAAACAGTTAAATATTCAAAACAATGAATACTGATATTAATATTTAATTCAATTACAGAAAGAGAGTCATCAACTCTTCCAAATTCCTTCAAAAGAGAGGATATATCAAAATCAAAATTTATTCCTTCACCTAATTGAGATATAGCTTGACCGATACTAATTCCTTCACAACCAGCATAAAAATCTATAATAGTTCCTTTTGTCTTGCATCCAAAACAATAAAAAACTTCTATTCCATTTTTCTTTTCTATATTTAAAGAGGGATCGTTATCACCATGAAAAGGACAAAGTATAAAATTTCTATTGCCCCTCTCATAAATAGGCATTCCTTTAGAACGAACATAGTCTAAAATACTATATTTCTTCTTTATTTCTTCACAAAGAATTTTAATTTCTCTTTTACTATATTTTTTATTCATCATTTCTATAACTCAATATCTTCGTCTTCGTCTTCATCATTTTGACCATCTTTATAAACTTCAATATCAGAAAATTTAACCTCTTCAGGATATATAATGTCATTAAAATTAGACTTCTTATCATCGGTTTCATCTTCAATACTATTTGCCAAATCTATAATTTCCTTATACTGCTTCTCATTATATATACTATCATGTTCATAGGAAGTAGTATCTCCATAAACTCTTGAACAAGCTGGATCAAAATAAAGAGCGCAATCAAAACTCTTTTTTCCATATCTATTCTTTGCAGTAAATAATTTTATATATCTTTCATCTTGTGGATCTATCCAAAGAGCATAAATTCTGTCGGCATCAGCAGAAATTTGGTTACTTCCCTGCGCATCGTCTGCACCAAAATCCATTTTCCCATCTTTTGTCTTTTTTATTCTGCTAATAGCTTCTCGTTTTAATTGAACAGCAGATATAACCGAAAAACCATATTTTTTGCCTAAACCTCTAAGAAATTTACACACATATCCCATACGAATCCAATGATCATCTTTTGCAGCTTCAGGAGCATATAATAATTCAAGATAATCAACTATAAGAACATCAATTTCTAAACCAGAACTCAATAATCCTTTTATGTTTGCCTCTAAAGTTCTTGTACTTACAAGACCGGCCGTTGAAATATCTAAAAATTTGAATTTGGCTTTTTCAGAAAGTTTTCTTCTTGCCTCAAATGTATCAAGCAGACTTTGCTTATTAAGATCAGTTAAATTTGCCTGTTCCATATTATCAAAAGTAACCGCCGAATTATTACTCATATGTTTCATACCAATTTTCAGCGTATCCATTTCTAAACTGGCATATACAACATTTTTAATAGCATTTCTCCAAATAGCATCACCTACAGAAAGCATCACTGTTGATTTTCCACCTCCAGGAGGTGCCATAAATAATGTTAATTCTCCAACGCCTAATGGAGAAGCAAAAGCATCATCTATTTCTTTTATGCCACATAAAATACCGGCATATTTATCAGGATGTTGTTTTCTGTCAATCTGGTAACCTTTAATCATCATTTCAAGTTCTTCACCAGCGTCTACAAGTCTAACAACACAATCAGATTCTAATAATGGCTGACTCTTAACTAAAGATTCTTGAAGTTTTTCAAGGGCTTTAATATTAGGTTCATCGCCACCTTTTTTAGATACTTCCAAAGCTTCTTCAAAACTAGATTTAAGAATATCTCCTGCTAAATGATCTTTAAGCTGATGACAATAATAAGGAAGATCTTTTAAGGCCGTCTCAATTTCTACAATATGTTTTAAATTAGAATGTAAATTGGATTTAGCCTGCTGACTGAAAGAAAGTCTACTTAGCTTATCCATAAATACATGAGGAGTAAGTGGCTGACCGTGTTTAGCATAATACTCTCTAGAAAGTCTAAACAAATCCCTAAGAGTACCTGGGCTAAAGTAAATTTCAGAAACCCCTGAATCTTCAACGATTTGATGACTACTTTCATCTTGAAGAGAAGAAATAATATATTTTTCGATATCTTCTCTCTGTTTTAATTCGCTCATATCGTCTCCTTATTGACAACTAAATTAATTTCAAGGATTTTGTCGTCTTCTACATCGCTTGTAAATATCGATGAAAAATATGCTCTTCCAAGAGTTGATGTAATAATTTCAGTTTGAGAATCAGTTGTAATTATTGTAGCTCTAGCCGGATGATTAGCCCTATAAGCAAAAATTTCATCCAATAAACTATATCCAAGTTTTTCTGAATTTTGTGCTCCTGCGCATCCCCTGTTATCAACATCCTCTATAATAAGAAATTCTTCATCCTTAAGAAGATAATAAAATTCACGCCTTTCATTAAAAGCATTCGAATTAGAAATAAATAACCTAGATAATGTGACGATTTCTGAAAACTGAATAACGGAAACCTCATATTCCCTATTCATGAGAGCCTTGTATATAATAGAAGCAACGCTACTCTTACCAGCATTCTTTTCACCTCTAATAATTACATTTCTATAAGGATTTTTTGTAGAAATAACTTTTACTATATAATTGCTAATTTCTCTTTTAGTTTTTGGCGATAAACTAAATGCATTTTCCAATGTCCATTTATGATATTTTGGGTTAATTCCATGAACAGGGTCATTCATTTTAACAAATAAACGAACCATCCTAGAACATTTACAAAGTTCTACCGAACCATTAATTTCATTTTTGGATACATATCCAACACCACCACATATTTTACAGTTATCCACTAAAACATGTCTCCAAAATTCAGGATTATTTCTAGCTTGTTTTTGCATCATGCCTCTACTTTCTCCTTCTCAACTAAAAATTTATAGCTATTTTTCTTTTGACTACCAGTAATTTGAAAACATTTCATATCTATATCATTCTTTATCTGATTAAATACATTTTCATAAAGCACATGCCAATTCAAAAACTTCATAGTTTCATAGTATGGAGATGCAAAACACGTTTTATTCATAATTTCACTAAGCGCTTTTTTTTGTCTTGCATGATTTATATTAAGTTCTCCAAGAAATCTACCAATTTCATCTGCCGCCTCTTGAAAAGTCTTTTTCTTATATTTCATAAGATAATTACCAGATAAAACAATCCCACATTCAGATAATAAAGTGGAAATTCCGATTTGATAATAACCATCCATATCTTGTAGACTCAATGAATGTACGCTTTTGTTCTCTACTGATTGTTTCTTAAGATTTCTTTTATAAGACTTAAGCTTATGCTCTACATTAGCTACACTTCCAATATTTTCATCAATACCATGACCATCAAGAAATTGCTTCATGTAACTATCATTTTTTAGAAATCCAAATGAATATTGCTTCTGCCCTGCAACTTGTTTAAACTTTGGCATTACAATTTCAAATTTATATTTTACATACCATTCAATATAAGCTTTAAAAAGAAGTGGACAATAATTTTCACCGCTTTGATTATTAAGATAATCAACAATATTTAATATATTTTGATTTCTTCTAAAACTACTCGTAAATATAAAAGTAAGTTCTGAAATATCAATGTTATTTTTCTTTGCATAATCTCTAGTAAAATCTTCAATAAAATAAGAAAAATCATTAAAATTCCATTCATTAACATCAATATGACGATATTGAATTCTATAATCACAATTTTTCTCAGTAATTTCTTCATGCCACTGAGAGTAACCAGTGCCTTTACCCTTGTAAGTTTTCATCACGCCTTTTACCTTTTCTAAATCTTCCATATGATATTCTATAATTGAATAACAATAACTTTTTTTATCCACATCTCGTTTTCTATCTATTATACTTCTGTCCAATAAATACTTAAGAGCATCAATTATTGACTGTCTACAATAATGACCCTCACATATGAAATCATTAATAGTTACTCTAGCAAAGTCAGATTGTTCTTTAAGTAAATTTTTATAAATACAAAGAAGAACCATATTTTTTGCACCAGAAAATTTCCATCCCAATATAGTGGATAGCAAGGAATCAAAATATTCTTTATTATAATTCATTTTGTTACCAAAAATACATATTCTGTTCCTGGCTTTGTTATCTTATCATCCCTATATTTATAAATATAATTATCAATGTCAAAAACTTGAATATTATTTCTAAATTCTTTTAATAAATTAACAATATAATCTTTACTCTGCCATGAAGAATCATTATAACTTAAAACCCAAATTGGGAAACGGTCTAAAAGACTTAACAATTTCAAGAAATTTTCCTCATAAGTTTTTGCGTTGCTAAAACGCTTACTATATTTTTCAATATGTTCTAATTCTTCAATTTTCATACCATATACATATTCTTCTAAAAATTGATATAAATAAGCATAATCACTACTAGCACCACCGTAAGGAGGATCAAGATAAATAATATCAGTAACAAAATCAGTATTTTCAAGTAACTTTATAATATCACAATTTAATGCTAAACAAGGCTTTTTATTGCCTTCCTTTACTAACTTATTATATCTTCCTTCCTTTACATAATCTTTTAATAAGGTCTGGATAAAATCTATATCTGTTACTCCCTTGTGTTTTTCATGTTGCTGTCTATGCTCAAGTTTTGCTATAACTTGACCTTGATTGTATCTTCCACCAATAAAACAATTAGTAAGAATATTGCTTTCCATGTTTCTCAATAAGAAAGCTTTTCCCATCATTATACGATCCTCTTCATGTTGGAAAATAGCAGTAGAAAATCGCTGATTATATTTTGCAAACCACTGTTTAAAATCTATATTCATATCATCATCAAAATAAAGTCCAATTCGTCTGTCATAATTTTCAGAACCCTTACCGTAGTTTTCCATCTGTTTAATTCTATGTTTAAACATATCAACGCCACGATCAATCATTCCAAATGGAGTTTTTACAGCCGTAGTTTTAGTATTAAGAAAACCAATTCCTGTTTTATAAGAATTATCTAATAAGGACATATTAATTCTAAACCTATCGAGATCTAAACATTCTTTTTCTGTAAACCTAATGTCCTTGTAATTTTTGTAAACAAATCCCTCTGCAACATCGTAGTCAGGTTCATTGTTCATTACAAACATCATTTCATTATAATTAAGAACGTATCCTGGGTTCTCTACAAGAGCAAGTGCATTAAGATAAGAAGATGTGAGAAAATCATTACTGATAACTGTTTTCCCAATCTCTTTCATAAACAATGAAAAAACGGCACTACCTGAAAAAGCGTCAAATACAGAATCATAGACAATTCCCTCTCTGTCTAACTTATGCCATATCTCACTAATTATTTTCTTTTTATTTCCCGTATAACCACCAAATGGAATTTTTGATATTTTTTCAATAGCATCCGAAATATCAAATTGTTTAAACATATCATATGACATAATTCACACTCCACTATTTCAAACGATAAATAATAACTTCTCCATCAACATACTTAGAAAATCCTTCAATCATTTCAAAATATTTATTCCAATCTCCTCCTGCTGCACCACATCCTATCCCATAAGGAAAAGCAATACTGTCAATATCTTTAATTTCTTGTAAAATTGCTATCAAACACTTCCTAAAAAATCCTTGTCTAGCAATATAACCATCAGCCGTACTATCAGGGAATTTTGGATGACCAGGAAAAATTTGACCCAACATATTAATCACATATCTTTTATTAGATCCATTCCCTTTAACGATAATCGTCCCTGGCTTATCTCTGCTATCCCTCCAATTAATTTGCCTGGTTCTAGTACAATAAATATCCGCATAAGGAAACTTTTTAAACATATCGGCTGAAAGATGAGCGCCCCTTGTAGTAATACAATTACATTGATGGGCAATATATTTAGTATTAGAATCTAGTAGATTTCCACATATCATTTTTACACTCATTCCACTCTCCAATTTTCATTTCTCTAATTTCAAATTCTTCTTCACTCTGATAGATTTTCTTTCTTGCTTTCGCATGTGGATTAAGATATTTAGCAGTATCCATAAAATCGTATATAATAGCCTTAGTTTTACCATCAAAAGGACGCAGAACACGACCAACTCTCTGTAGCGCCCTCGTTGAGCTTTTCCCGGAAGACGCCATAATTAGACAATCCAATCTTTTAACATTTATTCCTTCATCAAAGAGCGATGTCGCTATAATAATGTTCCTCTTATTTTCACGTAATTCATTAAGATATTTCTTTCTTTTCTTAACATTCATAGAGCCAGAAATAAAAATTGAACCATCGATCATGTCTTCTAACATTTTTCCATGATTTATTTGACGAACTAAAATTAAAACACTATCTCCTTTTAAAGAATGCATATGAGCCAACTCTTTTATACAATTATTTCGTACAGTATTGTTTACCACATAATTTTTATATATAGTCTGATAATTAGAATAAGCACTTCCCTGTGAATCTATTGTTATAAAATATATAATTGGTTTAACAAGATACCCCGTTCTAATTAAATAAGACGCCGAAATATCTATTATAGATTTTCCAAAATGAGAATCGATAAATAAATCTGCGCCATCATCCCTCCACGGGGACGCTGAGAGGCCGGCTCTATATCTAGACTTCAAAGACTTTTTCATAATTTCTTTTACAGTATCACAGGCAGCGTGTTGAACTTCATCAAAAATAATACATTTTGTGTTAGCAACCATATCTCTTATGTCATTTTTTTTATTTATTATTTCGTTACTAATGTTATCTGAATCAATATCGTCCTCATCATATTTTACATATTTTGTATCAAAAGCAATACACAAACTCTGAGCAGTACAAGCGTTTATATCTCTTATATCACATATGCCGCCACCTACCTGTCCTATTATTGGGACTTCATTATCAATTCTCAAAAATTTTCTAAATTCATCTTTAGCCTGTAATATAAGATCTCCAGACATGGCGATAAATGTCATCGGAGTTAAACCTAATTTTTGAAATATGCCTGCCGCAACCGGCGTTTTTCCCCCGCCGGTTGCCATCTTAATAATTCCTCTTTCTCTTTTCATAAATTCATCAATAGATTTTTGTTGATATGGTCTGAATTTCAAATCCTTTGAAAGAGTGATATCTAATTCTCTATCATATTTTTCTCTTGAATCACTAATAACATAAGTAATTCCAGACTCATCAAAAACTAATCTAACCTTTGATAAAAGACCAGTGGAAAAACGAAGACAATTCTTGAGTTGATAAATAAGATATTTTCTTCCGTCCCATTTTCTTAAATTTGTTTCTGGATCAATAGTGTTATATAGGTCGCTGAACTGACAATTTTGTACACGAAATGAAAGTTCCTCCCTGAGTTTCATAAATACTTCGGGAGGAACTTTTCCATAAATATAACTATCACAATTATGTAGATTTATTCGAACTTTTGCCATCAGCATTTTCACTTACATCTATAAATATTATTTCACATGCAGATATTTTGACAGATCCACAAAACGGACATTTGTCTGGAATAAACACAGACTCCCTAATTAATTTATCGCAGTCTGCGCACAAAAAAATCTTACCTTCATCATTTTTTAAATTCTTAGCGTAGCTTTTTGGAGTTTCACCTTTTTTATTTAACATTATAATTCTCTAACCTTATCTTTTATTTTATCACTTATTTTTTGCAAATTTCTATAAGCAGCCACATCAGATCCATTATATATCAAAGATTTAAGACTCTCCATATCTGTCAAAATATCTATAAAAAAAGCTCTCAAATTAGCTTTAGCCTGTACAGGATCAATTGACTGATCAATTATTTTTTCAGTTTCCATAACTTTTTACCTTCCTACAATCATTTAACATATTTTCAAGAATAGTATCAGCCTCATTCCTATTATACTCTTTCCTCTGCATGGTTAACAAAGCATCAAAAGACGGAAAATCTGCATCCTCTACATAATCTAAAGGATTCGGCCTCTTTTTATTTCTCAAAAATTGTTGAAGCATTTTTTTATAATATTCAGAACCAAATTGTTGTGAATGCTTGTTTATTTTTGATGCTCGTTTTTCATTATACTTTTCATCGTCTAAAAATCCAAAATGAAATAATTGTACTTCACCAAGAGTTCTAACATCTTTGGAGGCACAAATTAAATTTTTACACAAATATGTGATGCCTTCTGGATTATCATCTGTTTGATTAGATGGCTCTAATAAAACTGAATGTATTTCGTATAAACAATTGGAATGTGAATCTAAAACTATATCCCCCTTTTCTATTTCGCCATCAACTGTAAAATCTATTCCGTACTTTATATTACATAAAGTTGCCATAGATTTAAGTGTAAGAAAAAATAAACTAGTCTGAACTTCAGTTAAAATAGCCATAGTTTCTTCATCCCCAAAATCTGGGCTACGTTCCAAAACATCTTCTGTTACTATTCCAGTAAGACCTATAATCTTTGAAAAAATATTAAATACATTATATTGATGAATATGAGGATTTTCTTCACATAATAATCCAACAAGAGTCTCCATAGCAAAACGATTTTCAGCATTTTGCAGAACTTTTTCCTTAAAAAGACTTAATTCTTCTTTCATGTTTTCATCGTCATTATTAAATTTTTCACCTTTAATAAATCTAAGATATTCTTTTATGAATTGATTCCATTTTCCAATAACAGAATCATATGAAGTAGAATTCCATAACATAATCGGTTCACGATAATCTTTAAATGAAAGATATTCTGAAATAATACTTTTATCTTCAGAATTTAAAGGATCAAGATATCTAAAAGCAAAGGATTCATCGAATTCACCTTTTATAATAAGAATATCACGTGGATCAAAATCATAAAGAATAGAAAGAATTGTTTTAATCAAAATCCAAACTGTAAGATTAGTTGCTTTTAAAAATATATAAGGACTTTTCAATCCATCAAATAAATAAATTGGAGGATTTTCTAAATCAGATCCGTCAATATCAATATGACCTATGTATGAAAGATTCTCTCCAATAAATTCTAACATACTTTTAAGTAAATGACTGTCGTTAATACTTCCTGCTTCTATATCATTAAATATTATATATCTACTATCTTCTACAATTACATATTCAAAAGTAACAACAGCAGTGTAACCTTCATTTTCAATCAATTGCGCACTATTATTTTTATAATCATTTTTATTTAAATATATTCTTCCATCCTTTTTTCCAACATACCACATTGTCTGTTCTTTTAAATTATTATTTCTCAAAAAAGAAATTAATGTTTTATCAATAAATTCTTTAGCATCTTTAAGATAAGTTTCCTCAACACCAGGAGAAAAATCAACAATGCCATGTAAATTAAGAACGTATTGATAAATCAATGCTTCACTCATAAAATACATACTATTTGTTTTTCTCAATACAATTGCTGGTCCATATATTTTTTCACCTATATCTAATATTTCATCAATAGGAACAAACATAGACTTGTGTTCAAGATTTTCAACTATATATACTGGAAGGTCAATTGGATCAAGACGCATACTACCAAAAATTAAACGCAAATAATTCCATACTAATTCAAAATCTTTTGTTGTTTTCTCTATTATTTCAGATTCAAGTGCCTCTCTAGATAAAATTTCACCTTTCCATGAAAATTTAGACTTCAAAAACCTTGAAGCTTCAGCCATCTGTTTTGATAAATCCATCTCCTCCGAAGATCCACTTTTTGAAGATTTGTTATCCCTATACGCGATTAAAATTTTACGTAGTCGCTCATCATCCGCATTAGTTACATATAGATTTCGTGTTTTATAGCAATAGGCAAATAAAAGTATAGGATATCCGTCATGATATCCATTCATATCAAGTATTTCTTCAGCCGTATTATTAAGATGATTTATTCGAACATCACCTTCGCTATCAATAAAAAAATATATTAAACAAGTATTTTTAGCCATGAATTTTCCCTGTATTTATAGATATCCTACTTTTATATTACAAAATTACCTCTATGAATCCTTTTCTAACCTATTTACAACAATCTAAAAAGTCATGGTAAGATTCATCTGTCCATTCAGGTATAAACAAGCATCCTATTTTATTTTGATCAAAAATCATACAAAACTTTTCTTCTTTCGTGGACGATGACTTTTTATCATTTTTTTCCACATTATCATTTGATTCAGCAGTTTTTTTCATATTTATTATCTCCGAACATAAATCTTCTAATTTTCTACTTTCACTATTTTTGAATAATAACCTTCCATTAAGACCACAGTCAGGGCAACAAAATCGTAATAAAAACTGCTGCGTTTGATAATCAATTCCTATCTCTTTAACCGACTCATCTACTATTGGCGAACCACAATTACATACTTTTCCTTGAAAAATAGCAGGTATTTTCATATTAACTCCTTTTAAAAATAAAACACGAATTCTTACTCATCAAACGAATACATGAGCTTTACTTTTCTTGTGGTGAACTTGGAAAAATCGCTCCCATTCGATGTATAAAAATCATCTCCCAACAAAACATTGTAATCTGTTATGATAATTGGAGATATAAAATTTTCTCCCTCATACTGATTACATAATATAAAAGAATGAGTCCAATTAGAAGCATTAGGTTCATTATAATCATGATCCATAACTCCAGACAAGCCAACACTATAACAGCCAAAACGACAAGAAGGGTAATGGACATGTCCCATAATACATTCTTTAAATACTCTAGAAGCGCGTTCCATTCTTTTTCCCTTACCGCCATACATTTTCATATCTCCATGAATCAATCTCAATGTTCCAATTTCAAGAACATCTTTCAAATCAATAAAATTGTACCCCAAATCATCAAGTCCAGAAAGGAAAGTATAGTCTAAAATCTTTTCTAATTGTGGATACTTATCAACGAAATCTCTCAAAAAACGCTCATGATTACCAAAAAAGATGTATTTTTCTTTTGCCCATTTACCCATTCTAGTAAGAACATAATTCAGAGTTGACATTTCATCTAGAAGATCTATCCCTGTAATAACCCCTCCTCTATCCATCTTATGATGATTCAATGCAGAACAGTTATATGTGTCTCCTAGCGTAACAAAAACATCTGGCTTATAATCTTTACAAACCTGCTCTTGTATATCTAGAACATCATCGTCCTGATAAGTCACATGAATATCGCCATTGATAAAAATCTTTTTGTCTGGAGAAAACACTCCATCATTAGTTATGATCTTATCAAAATAAGAGGTTACAAAAGAATCTCCAATCTGTTTAATTCGAATAGGAATACATGTCGTATTTTCCCCATCATAATGAACAACCACAGCCCCATTTTGCCAGTACTTAAACATATGACCCATTCTTCTATATTTTACAAATCCATCATGATAAGCAAGTTTAACAGTACTGCCCTCTTGAAAATCTATTTGTTTTATAGTTTTTATAATATGATTTTCACATAGACAGCCAGGCGACATAATAATAGAACGACCGGCATAAGAACATCTCACATCTATTTCATGACGATGAGAACAAGTTATTGTTTTTTCAGGAAAAATTTCTGGATCTAAATTTCCAATGAACGTTTTGACATAATCTCTTATCATATCTTGATTACATATTTTATAATCTCCAATTTCTATTTCATTTCTAATAATCTCAAAAGAATCTCCTAAATTAATTTCACATAAATTTTGTTCTATCAACTTAATTTCTTCAAGACGAGAAATAAGAATTAAATTATTAAAATTAAACCAATTTTCGTTTATCTCGTTATCATCATCTAATAAATGACCTATATGAATAATATTATCTATATCTAATTCATAATTTAATTGATGTAAAAGATCAAACATTTTGTCTGTAGTATGAATTCCATGAGAATCTCCCACCACAAGATAATTACCTGCTGGCAAACTAATATTTTCTTTTCTATGATAACCCATAACCAACAGTTCTTCAATCGCCTTTTTCTTCATATCATCAAAATCAATATCATTTATAAGATCATGAGCATTTGTTTTTTTAATAAAATGTTTTTTAGTAACATTTGATACTCTATCAATATTATGTCGTCCAAGTTGTATTATAGCATTAATAATAGATTTTTCATATTCTTTTGTTTCACTCTTGACTAATTCTTGTTTTTCTTTTCGTCTAAGCCAACGACATTGAGTACACATTCTACGACGACTAGGTTCCCCATCTCTATCAAATCTATTTTTACCCTCTTTGTCAAAACTCTCGATAGACTTATGTTCCTTACAGAAGGGACAATACTTAGTTTGTTGTTTCGCCATAGTTGTTTATCCTTTTTTAAATTTTTATAACAAATATTGATGGAGTCGGGCTAAGAGGATTGTCATTTTTAACAATAAAACTATACTCAAGCTGAGACGGTTCCATTATACTAAGTAACTCTCTTAAGCGAGTAATACCATATATTTCCTCACTTTTGCCATTAACTTCAAATCGCATTGAATTATCACATTCCGGCAATACCATATAATTAAAAAGAATAATCCAACGCCTACTGGCACGAAAAAGATTGTCCATTCGTTCTATTAAATTATCACCACTTAAAAACTGATCCTGAGCTATAATTAAATCATAACTATTCGTTCTAAGTCTCATGCGATCATAATTCATATTCCGAAATGTACCATTTAATTTTTTAAACTTAGCCTTCTCAACTTCTTTAGGATCTTCATCTACACCGACATAATCAATATTACAATTACACATAATATCAATTACTTCACAAATAGAACCTCCATGAGAATTCATATCAAGAACACGATATGAATCTTCAAGGATGTCATTCAAAAATAATGATAATATTCTAAAATGAGGCAAAAGTATACCATTTTTTAGAAGTTGTAGACCGTCAGAATGTATATCCATATCTGCTTTATCTATCCTTTAATTATAAAATATTCAAACTAGTTGTGCTACAACTTTTCATTCTTAAATTTAACAGAGCATCCCTCTATTACCTATTTTTAAAAATTAGATAATATCTCATATAAAATAGACTATTAAATCGAGCACAAAATTCATTATACATCTTCAAACTCATACTATTTGATTTTGAAGAGTTCTACCATGAATGAAATCAATAACAGCTTCAGCGGCCCCAACCTCCATGTCAAACCTACTTTTTCTAGTACAACTTCCAAGATGAGGAGTTAAATAAACATTTTTCAACTTAAGAAAACCGCCCACGTAAGGCTCATCATTATACGTATCTACAGCGGCACATGCATCAGGATGAGACTGAAGAAAAGTATATAATGAATCTTCATTTATTATACCGCCTCTTGACATATTTAGAAGAATAACATCATCTTTAACTAGTTCTAATTCCTCGCTAGAAATATAATTAACATTGCCTTCATTATATGGGATATGAATAGTAATAATATCACATGTTGATAAAATCTGTGCTTTTGATGCATATTCACTCCTCGGCAAACCATGTGCCTTTGAATAAATAATATCATTAACAAAAATACGCCTTGGTTTTAAACCCTGCATCTTATCAACAATTAAAGTACCGATACGACCACAACCTATTATTCCAACCTCACACCCTCTCAATTCTTTACCTATAAATCTATCCCATTTCAAATTTCTCAAATTATTATCACATATTTGAGTATGTCTAAGCATATTAAATATTTGGCAAATAGTCAATTCTGCTACAGCATTAGACGGTGCATCAGGTGTGTATGAAACTACAATTTTTCTTTTTTGGCATTCTTCAATTGGGACAGAATCAAGTCCTATACCAACTCTAGAAATTATTTTTAAATTAGGAATTAAATCTAAAATCTCATCAGAATATTTTTCTGTACCAGCTATAATAGCTTCTGGTTGATAACTTTTCAAACGATCCATTAATTCTTTGGTGGTATATTTTCTTCCAACATCGTTATAATAGACATTGTAATTTTCAAGCATTTCTATTGGAAGCACATTAACAGATCCGAATGGAAAAGTAGTAACCATTATTTTCATAATTATTTCTCCGTATTAATTAAAATATTTATTAAAATACAATGTGATCTAAATAATTTTAGATAATTTTAAACACATATCCATATCTTCTTCAGTATCTATGTCTAAATTTTCTGGAAAATATATTGTTGAAAAATAAGGCATCTTACCAACTCTATATCCTCCAATTTTATTAAAATTATTTCGGTTGAAAATATAAAAACATGAATTTTCCTCATATAATACTGGTAAATCCTGTGTTTTTTCTAATTTCATTGGATTATGATTTACTGGACAAAAACCATAAGATTCATTTCTCCAAAGTCTAGCTCGATGAATAGTTACAGAAGTCGCACTATCATATTCACCTATTTTGTTTTTAAACTTATCTTCATGTCTAATTAAACCCTTGATCAACATATATTCTAATGATTTTATAACTGTTTCTGCGTTTAAAAATGGAGTTGTAACATGAATTTGAGCAATCCAATCATTCCATTCCACATATTTTTCATCTAAAAAATCTTGAATAAGCAAATTTACAGAAACATCATCACCAATAAGTTTATTTTTCCTCCTAATAACATTTACATTAAAAAGTCTTCCTTTTTTCTGTTCTTTCTTTATTTCATTTTCAATTTCTTCACTATCAGTATTTATAAAAATCTTAACATCCAATCCATCATATTTATATAAAGTATGTAAATAAAGAGGTTTTCCACAAAATTCTCTAAAATTTTTTCTTGGAACTCTTTCAGAATGTTCTTTTATTGGTATAAATATATTTTTAGTCATGTTAATTATCCAAATTATAATATTTCTCCAACCACCACTGCAATATCGGAATTTGCCACTCTTCATCCACATCAAATCCAATATCTTGCTTTAATGGATATACTTTTTCTCCCATCCATTTTTGAGGTATTTGTCCATTTGAATTTTTAAAATTTTCTGGTTTAATCACAAATAAAGAACAGTTAGTGAACCATACATCTCCCATACAATCTCTATCGCATGTAACTTTACTTTCATCAATTTTTAAAAGTGGCTCAATTAATCCATCTTCATTTATCCTTTTAGCTCTCGATGGGTTATACATGTTGAATTTAGATACAGTTGTAACAGAATCTAAATCATCATTTCTCAACATTATTCCAATTCCCTCATCTATTAAATCTGAAGTGACTGTAGCAGCATTACAAAAAAGAGTCACTAATAAATCCACATCTATTTCTTTTTCTATTTCCCCTAAAGCATGCTTATATGCATCTTCAGCTAAAGCCATATTATCACATAAATATTTTGGTCTCTTAATCACCTTAACACCTAAACTTAAAGCAATATCCATTAGTTCGTCATCATCAGTAGAGAGATAAGTAGCATCAACTAAAGACGAATTACAAGCCGCATTCATTGGATACCATGCCATCGGTTTACCAAGAATGTTACAAGAATTCTTTCCTGGAACTGACATACTACCTTTTCTTCCAATTAATAATGCTATAATCATTTTTTCATACCTTTTTGTAAAAATCTGGATAATCTTTTTTAACAAAAGAATCTGTTTTCGTTTCTCTAGTCCCATTAAATATAGAAATTCCAATATTTTTTGCATAATTAGATATTCTATTCATTTCTTTTTCTTTAGCCTCACGGCTAGGAAATTTCCAAACTATATTATCATATATTCCAATTCCATCAATGGAAAAGTGCTGTGATCCATCTTGTATTAAATTGCCATAATCATGACCATTATAGTTAAAATCTAAACCAAAAATAATTATTTCCCTATATCCTATTGATATTAAATATTCAATTGAAATAGAACAGCTATCACTAAAATGAACCACGCGTGAAGTAAACAAATTATATTGTGCATCATCAGAAATTAATTCACTTCCATCAACCCAAAAATTCGATGAAAGAACAACTATGGTATTTTTAAATTTTCTTTTATTAATAATATTAATTATATTCATATCTATTTTTTGATTATTTGTCGCATCATTAATCAAATAATATCTAGGTTCAAATGGCAATTTATCATGCATAAGAATAGATCTATTAATCATACAGCAAGATTTATCCTTAAATTTAGTTAAATCAAGATTGTTCAGACTTGGACCGCTACATAATAAATAAACAATTTTTTTATCTGTCATAAAAAGATCCCCAATCATAAAGTTCTTCATTCTCGTAAACACTACTAGCTACAGCAAAATCAAATGGAGTGTCAATATCAATCGACTCAATCTCATTCAGCAAATAAAACTCGGGCTTCCTACCAACAACCCTACGCAAATTGGCCATAACCTCTTTAGTAGCTATAGTGATTGAATATGTTAATTTTAAAACATCTGGCAAATCCTGACTATTAGGCACGTTTTCAAGGTCGTAATTAATTGGCTTCCCATTAAGCCATAAATGATTCTTTACTTTTTCTACAGATGTAAGACTGTCACAATCACTTTCATGAAATTTTCGTATAGCCTCAATATGTGATTTTACCGAAACATACGGAGAACAAACAGGAGCCAAAAATATTATATCAGTATCGGTATTTTTTCCCATATGACAATGAAATTCACTATTACTACATTCTGAACTCGCATAATATGCTTCTCTTTTATGAGTTTTGCATCCAAAACTATTACCTATAGACAACATTTCATCGCAATCACTATTAACTATAATTTCATCTAAATATCCAGAATCCTTAACTATATTTAATACTTTAAGTTTTCTTTCCAATAAAGACATCCCACCCAACTGTCTCAAATTCTTATTCTTCAGTCTTTGTGAACCTTTTCTAACTGCTACTACAGCAGACATTTTTCCTCGATTAATCATAGTTGCCCTCCATTAATATCTATACAAGCTCCATGTATATATGAACTATCATTAGAACACAAAAATAAAATTGGTTTTACTACATCTTCAACTGTAGCCAGCCTTCTAAGTGGTATCCCACTGCTCAATTTTTCTCTTGCTTCATCACTCATTGATTCCATTAACATATCTGTCATGGTCTGACTTGGGCATACACAATTTATATTAATACCAATCGGCCCAATTTCATAGGCCAATTGTCTAGTCAATCCTATTACTCCTGCCTTTGATGCCGTATAATGAACTCCACTTACTATGCTCCTATTTCTTCCAGCAATAGAAGAAACATTGACTATTTTAGAACCAGACTTCATTCTTTTAATAGATTCTTTACAAATTAAAAAAACTGAACGTAAATTAGTATTAATAACACTATCCCATTCGTCACAATTTATTTCCGAATGAGGTTTACAAAAATTTATAGCAGCCATATTTATTAAAATATCTAATGATTCTGGAAGATGACAAAAACCATACAAAATATTACATTCATTAGATATATCTACCTCAATATGTGTTGCCTTTTCATTCTGTCCTTTCGTTCTGGAAAAATAATAAACACAAGAACCGGCTTCTACAAAAGCGTCAACAACGCCAGAGCCTATTCCTCTACTCCCACCTACTATTAAAACATTTTTATTCGTAAACATGATTAACATCCGGTTTAGTTATGGCATATCTTGCTCCAATTTCAGAAATGCATTTTATTAAATGCCATGTATTTTTTGGAACAACAATAATATCACCAGTTGATACTTTACTAATTCCCTTACCATCAATCCACCATTCCCATTCACCATCAAGTATAACCCAATTTTCATCTGCATCTGGATGATAATGTTTTCTATTTCCCTCTCCAGAACGTTGCTGTATTACAACCCCACCAAAATCTTGATTATAAGCAATCCGTATTGCCCACGATCCATTTCCTAAATCTTTTCTAATGTCTTTAAGATTTATTGTAGCTATATTTTGGTATTTTGTTATGGTTTCAAAATCTATATCTAAAAGACCATCATCTTTTAATACTTTTACTAAATCTGTTGATGAATTCATAAAATTCTCCGTTTATCTATATGTCCCACTATTCTTAATAGATTTTAATTTTGAAAAATTCTCATGATCGAAATCAAAGAATTTAGACAAATAATCTAGATCCAAATAATTACCAGATACACCATCTCTAGGTTTAAACTTAGATTGCTGATAAAATTCAATAAAATACTTTTTTATTTTCAAAGCATCTTTTTCTTCCATAAGAGTTCTAAATCTAAAAGGAGGATTGAATTTACTATCAAATCTCTCAAATTCATCCAATTTAATAGATTTTTTAAACCATTCCCACATACTACTCATATTACGATGACTATTTTTATCAGAAGTCCCCCCAAAAACACAATGATTGTAAAGTATATTATGACTCACAATAAGGTCTCTATAAAATGGTATCTCCATTAAGTTAAAATAATGAGCAGCAGACCATCCGCCATCAAATTTTTCAACCATTGGAAAAAACCAATCAAGCAATGATTTATGTATTATCTTCATTCCACAGTGAGTAAACATATGAATTGAATATTCTCGACTATCTAAGTATTTTGTGTTCTGAGATAGATGAGTAGCTAAACCAGTTCCAGGAAAAGGAATCATAATTGGCGGATAATTAAATCTTTCTAAATCAAAAATCATTTGATCTATAAAAGTTCTATGAGTTCTAGAAACCAACTGATAATCATAATCTACAAAACAATAGTAATCATATTTTTTAGGAACATCTTTAACCAAAATATTCCTAGTTTGCGCCCAATTTGTATTTGGACAAAACCTTATAGCATCAGCATTTTCAACATCATGAGTTACAAAATACAAATCACAATCATTATGATTCTCACACATGGCTACATGTACGGGGTCAGGAATTTCTGGAGTTATTTGTAAAAAACATGTCTTCATTATTTATTGGCCTCTATTTTATTAATAATACCAGTAATTTCTTTAACAATATCTTTTGTAAGCACTAATGAAGAAGGCAAATAAACAAGTTCTTCATATGCCTTTCTAGCTACAGCACACTCTTCATTAACTGAATATGGCGGGTTATCAACTATAGGTCTATAATACTGAACAGCCTGTATATTATTTCTTTTTAACTCATTAATTATTTGTTCCGCAAATTTAGTTCTATATATTACCATCCACGTTGAATCATATCCAAAATCAACAATGTTAATACCTTCTCTATACCAATCCCATAATTGTTTTCTTAAAAATAATAAATTATCTAATTCATTTAATTGAGCCATTCCATACGATGCAGATATATCATTAAACTTAAAATTAACTCCCAAGTCATTAT
>Ga0114918_10000240_pt1 | contig 45392 bp, 64 predicted proteins | sample LantaG_FD_87015 | JGI IMG/M metagenome (GOLD analysis project Ga0114918, IMG submission 87015) | Deep subsurface microbial communities from Baltic Sea to uncover new lineages of life (NeLLi) - Landsort_02402 metaG | ecosystem: Environmental > Aquatic > Marine > Oceanic > Sediment | place... | reverse complement strand
TTGGAGGAAACTGCATTCGGTCATACTCCCGGAAGGACCCGCGTTATTTATTTGGTAATGGACCTTGGCCTGATTTAAAATATTTATGGGTTGCAGGGCGCGGCGGGTGTGGAAAAATAAGGCAAAAAAAATAAATGTCCGTGGTATAGTCCAACCGCCCATACTTATAATCCCTTTTAGTTTTATTCCGGACTCATTCCATTGATGAATGTCGGCCTGCACACCGGCGAGCCGACTTAGCTGCCGTTAGACCAGGGATAAACAGCCCTTCTTTCTTCGGTCCTTAAAATCACTATATGATTCGTTTTTGTGTCTCTTTTTATTCATTTTATTTTCCTTTAAACAGTTGTTATTGCTATAATTGCAAATACAAGAAAAACAGAAAAAATCATAAATATAAAACCCAATCCCATAATTCCAAATCCCATTTTAATAATTCTTGAACTTTTTGATAGTTCTCCGCAATGAGGACAGCTTTTTGCTGATTTTGAAATTTTCTTTCCGCACGCTGAACATTCAATTAAGTTTTTCATTTATCCCTCCTCTGGTGTTTTTCGTTTAACATTTTTATTTGTTATCCAACCAGGATTTTCTATGAGAAAATCAATTACATCCTCAACCTTAAATCCAGGATCGTGTCCAAATTTATTAAATATCCTTTTTAGAAGCTCGTAATCTTTAGGAGTATCGAGTGTTAAACCTAATTTAGGACAATTATATTTATCAGGAGCTTGCCAATGACATCTATCAAATACTTCTCCGTGTTGTGCAATATTCCAACCACAATGTTGAGAAGGATTAAATAGTTTTTGGCATCTTTTTAAAACTCCTGTCCAATAAACTTGAATATCTAAACCATCTGGCCAATTCCGATAAATACAATTTGATATATAATCCCCGCCTTCTTCATTATTAATTAATATGTTAATTAAATAATCAATATGTCTTGGATCAACCATCGGACAATCTGATGTTAAATCAACAATAATATCTGCGTCTGTTTTTTTTGCTGTCCAAAGTACCCTTCCAATTACATCGTCTTCGTTTCCTGACCAACTAAAAACATGGAAAGGAAAGGCGTCTCGAATCGGATCATTTGAATTGTTTTTAGTAGTTGCAATTACTACTTCGTCAACTAATTCGGCTAATGATGCCCGTTTACTCATCCACCACAATACTGATTTATTATCCGGTCCTAACGGCAGAAGCACTTTGCCGGGCAACCGGGTTGATGCCATGCGTGCCTGAATAATTGCTACGATTTTTGGTTTCAATTAGCTATCCACTCCTTACCATCCCATTTCTTATTGAACTTTTCGTGCATGACGAAGGAAAGCCAAACAATTTCAAGCGAGGATGGCCTGTGCATGTAGCCACTCTCGGCATTCCACCACGAATCAAACCATTCATGAAGCTTCCACGGACGAGACTCTTCAATTTTTAACATATCCTGCAACTGGTCTTGGCGGGGGAGCCAAATTGGATAATACATTTCGTATGGCTCATCTGTTTGACTTTCGTGTACTCCAAAACCATCAGGATGGTTAATTAGTATATTGTCGGTATAGAAATCCCCATCTTCCCATTTGTCTTTACCACGGCATTCTTGAATCCATTCATTCCTACACATCTCTATGTATTCTTTGCTTGTGTCCACTATTTCTTCACCTCCACCTGACTTACTCCATTTTTAATACTTACATCAAATACCCGGTCTGCCGATTCAATCAATTCGCTAATGTGAGAAATCATAATTATTTGCATCGCCAGCGTGTTTAGTCGTATGTATTCGGTATTACTCATTAAAACCGACTTCCTGAGAGGCCCGACATTGGACGATCTCGGCATGGTCAATGGTTATGGTTGCGTGTTTTGACCGACATTTATCGGAAATTCCCTGGACAGCCAATTTGTTTTTGATTTATCGAAAAACGGCACATTTGCTGATTGGCATTGGTCATATAAATCTCTTATCCATTCTGGTTTGCATTCTCGTTTGCCTGGGCCGGTTTCGGGACCTACAATCACCCAGTCTAAATATGTTCCAAGCGTATATTTAAATCGAATTTTGTCGATTAAAAATTCTCGGCGATTCAAATCAACAGGTGCGAGCATCGGTTCGATACTGACAAAATGAACCGCAGCTTGTATTTTTAAGAGGGTATCAATTCGGTCTAAATACTCAGGGCTTTCGACGGTTACGCCGATCCATACGTTTTCAAAAGAAGATTGCGGGTTATCGAGAGATTTAAAATAGTTTACCATTCGTTCGGGGCGTTTTGTTAGAACCATCCATATGTGGTGTGATATTCCGTCGTATAAAATACGATCAAAAACCCTGTCTAATTGCCATTCTTTAACATCACTATGAAATAAATCCCCCATCGAACATACAAATATCATCCGAGGTTTTTTCCATTTTAGAGGCTGATTTAGTCTGTCCGGATGAAACGTAACCCGAAACGGATCATCTTTAGGATATCCACACCGCCCTTTCAACCTCTGAGCCATACGCCGGGCATAGCAGTTTTTACACCCTTCGCTTATGGCCGTGCATCCGGTGACCGGGTTCCATGTTTCGTGACACCACTCGATTTTGGTGGCCATGCTTACACCTCCGGGATGGCCAGGCCGCGTTCGTGGACTTTTAGGAGTATCCAGAGGGCCTGATTTTCGGGTTTTCGGAGTCTTTCTTCGGCCAGTTTATGGATTTGGTCGTATACTTCTGGGTGCTTGTCGAACTTTAGCACCATGGTTTTTGGCGGTTGTTCCCTGGGTGGTTTTTCTTTGGGTTTTGCCGGCGCCGGTTTGGCGGGTTTTGGTTTTGTTTTTTGTTTTTTCTCCGGACCCGGGATTCCCCGGTCTTTTATCAGGGTGCTGATTATAGAGGCCGAGACATTGAGCAGGTCGCCGATCTGTCCCTGGGTGAATTTCCCGTGCCTTTGGGACCATAAATACTCGATGATCTGATCCCGCACCGCGTGAAATTCCTTGCGCGCAGCCTTATCCTGACGACCCTGGATGCCTTTGCGGATCGCGGCCAGGGTAGTTCCGTTCCGTTCGCAGATATCCGCGATCCGGTCCTCTATGGAATACTCCTCAGCAGGTTTTTTGTCGGCATCGGCCTCGCTTTTGGCAGCGGACAACGAAACCTCGGTGATATGATCCCGCGCCTTCCCGCCGTGTAAGGAGCTATGGCCTTCCAGGTCCACGTGCTCGCTCATTGATGCGGAATGGCAGGTGCCGATCGCATTGACGTATTCGACGCGGCGGTCGCATTCTCTGCAGCGGTCGCAGTTTTTATCCTTGCCGGCCAGGTGGTGGTCACACTGGTGACAGGGGTTTTTTAATGATGTGTTCATAATGCCTCAGTTTTTTATATCGCATGGCCAGCCAGTCCGGAACATACACGATGTCCCCGAACCGCTCGGCATGGTTCAACGGGAGCCACAGCTCCTCGCCGGTAATCGCCAATCTCACCTTGACCCGCTTGTCCGTGATCTCGATCACTTCGGATATGCGGATCGCGGTTTTCATTGTTAAATCCCCCTTGTTGCCGCCGCATATCGCATTCGCATCTGAAACATTTCCTGCCTGGCTTGATCCGCCTGCGCCTGAATGTATTGTTTCACCGGCGGCGAATCCAGAACGGCCAGGGCAATAAATGTCAATACAAAAGCTACAATAAATATTTTAAGACATCGGATCATAGTTTTCATCCCGAATCCTCCACATCCTCGATATCGGGCAAACAATGATCACAGGGCCGTTTTCTTATCAGCAGGACCAGGATCACAATCTCGGCGCCGATGAGAAGACCCAAAACAAAAAAGACATAGACCAGTTTCATTTTTTTTCTTTCAGGGTCACCTTGCCGTTGGGCCGCACGGCGATCACCTTATAATGAGTGTTTTTGATGTTGATGGTCATGCCCTTTTTGAGCCGGAACACCCTGACCTCTTTGACCTTTCGGTCTTCTAAGAGCTTTATCATTCTTTCCGGATCAAACGGCTCGATCATTCTTTTTAATCCATCATGATCAACTGCTTGCATTTTCTCACCCTCTCACTTTCTGATTTTCTGACCTTCTGTCCTCTGACCTCTATCTTTTAGGCCCCGGTTCAGAAGCGCCGGGCAGATAAACGGCGCCCTTACTTTACCCGTCCGGGGTGGCCGGGTTATAGAAGGAGGTTGAACAGCCCGTTATTACCGCCACGGGCAACGGCGGGACTCGCGGCGCGCAAAAAGGACCACTGCGCCCAGGATGCACACCCCTAAAATATTGACCCACGGGAATCCGTCAAAATCAGACCCGGGCAGCAGTACGCCGGCGGAAAATAGAATTCCCATGATCGTGTTTTTTATGATTTGTTTCACGGTGCTGCTTTCCTTGCTTTATAATACTTGTCATCATCCCCCAGCGCGACGGCGTCCCCGGGTTCAAGATCCTCACCGGCATTGCCGACCACGCCGCGCCAGCTTAATCTCTCCTCCAGGATATGGGCCAGCCGCTGTTTGATAATTTTCCGGGTGTGTTTGTCCCGGGATGCCTTGATGGCTTGTTTTTTCAGCAGGTAAAACAACAGCGCGGCCAGGGGCACCATCCAAAATAACTGTGCGTATCCTCCCATGATTATTCCTCCTTTCCGATTTGTTCGAACATGGCCTCGATGTCTTTTTTAGCCATGGCCATGACGATTTTAAGCCGTTCGCGGTCCACCGGGTCCCGGTTCATTTTTATGCGGACGCAGGCCACAACGGCCTTGAATTTTTCCAGCGCCGTGAACAGGTCGGCAATGTTGAAATTATGTTCCATGATAAGGTTCAGGGTTTACGGGTTTCCGGTTCAATGGTTGGGTCAGATATTCGTCCTGTATGGCGCGAAGTTCCCGGGTGTAAACCCGGTCGTCGATCTGTCCGGACTCATGCATCCGGATCAGGTTTCCGATCCGGTGGGTCACGGTGTCGATGGCTGGTGGAATCATGATAACCTCCGGTTTTGTTTGAGGTGCACCGGGTGTCCTCCCGGCGTATGCCCCGGATCCTCCCGGGGTGCACTTGCCATATAAATTTTTTTAGGGTAAGTTTTTAAGCAAACCCAGCACCGCGTCGCTGTATTTCATCAGCTTGGCGGCATGACCGTAATATTTATGATAGAAACCCGCGGAGTTCCTCATGAACTCACTAAACGACATATCGTTTTCAAAGCAAAACTCCTGGAGCTTTGCCTTCTCGCTGGCCGTGAGCTTGACAGTGGCCGGCGTGGTCTTACTTTCTCCGGGATAATGAAGCTCATTGTTGATGGTCACCGAACCGTTGACCGTGGTAAACAGGCTGCGCTGCATCAGAATATGTCCTCTATGTTCAGGTTTAAAATATCGGAAATATGTTTTTTGGCGTCGTTTCGTTTACAGGTTCCGTGGATGGTGCGGGACAACAGTGGAGATTTTAACTCGTCGGTCTGGATTTTGTTGATCTTGACTTGGTTGGCGGCCATCAGGGCCAGGCGGATTTGAGTCCGGGTGAACCCTATGGCCTTCATTTTTCTTGCCAAAACCCGATTACGGTTGCGGGGTTGCAATTTATTGTTTTGTATGATATGGGTTAAGAGTTTAAACATGTTGAATTTATTACCCTTTGACCGTTTCAAAACGATTTGTAGTCGAATTAATACGATTTGTAATTTATTGGAAACGGATTGTCAAGGAGTTTATTTTTAAAAATGAAAAATATTTTTGATATAAAAAATTGGACAAAACAAGAGTGGAATATATTTATAAACAATTGCAGGCTATTGGCCAAGGCGCACGGGGACGATATGGACGATATCAAGGCGGCAAGCGGCAAGGCCAATTTTTTTCGCAAAGATCAAAAACAGGCGTCCGCCCACGGAGTGGACACGATTTGTAATAAATATAAAACAAGTCGTGAATGGCTGGGCATTGCACAAGACCATCCGCCGCCCATACCGGTACCCGAACCCAACCACGTGAACCGTGAGGTGTCCGTTGGAATTTCCATTTCCAAAACCGTGGATATTTTAAACAGCGGCACCATTTACAGCCAGGCCCTGGAGGCAAACATCAATTCGTTTTACGCGTCCATCAACCTGCAAAAGGAATTAAAAGCCTATAAAAAACGGTTAGAGACTATGGAGGATGAAATCCGGAGGCTAAAAAACAAGCCGCTGGGGGAAGCGAACGGCGACCAAAACCAGACGGGGTGATCCCAACCGGTTGCGCGTCGCCCGCTTGCAAAATTTATGACTTACGGAAAACCCTGAATTTTAACGAACGATTTTTTTTAAAAAAATAAAAACGATATTGGGTGAGGGCGAATAAACATGGAAGCTCTGGGCGGCACCCTTTCGATAATTGTGGTGATCCTTGCGCTGTTTTTGGCGATTCTGGCGCTGCTCATGCCCTGGTTTGTGTATCAGATCCGAAACCAGACCCAGGACATGGGCCAAAAGATGGACGTGATGATCAAGCTGTTAGCGCGCCAGAGCGGAGTAACGGTCAAGCCAAAGGTCAAGGTGTGCCCGTCGTGCGGAGCAAAGAACCGGACACAGGATCATGTCTGTGTCCGGTGCGGCAAGGCGTTGCCGTGAGGCCAGAGGTCAGAGGTCAGAGGTCAGAGGTCGGAAGTCAGAGGTCAGAGGTCAGAGGTCGGAAGTCAGAGGTCAGAGGTCGGAGATCAGAAAAAGCTGAAAATGTGGGAAAATCAGCGGAAACAAGAGAACCCGGTTTTTGTAAATTTTTTATCGTATTTTCCTTTCTCCTCTTGGCCAAAGGTACTTGTTTTATAACTTACCGAAATCATTGAAACCGGTTTTGCATCGACGATCAGGATCGGCGCCGGCGCCAGGCTCTGCAGCAGCTCCTCCGGACAAAAAGTTTATTTCCTATAATCGCATATAATCGCCCAGAACTCACCCTTCTAATCTTTTGTGTTTTTCGACGTCCAGATTTTGCTCACCTGGTGCGGTACGAAATACGTGGCTGCAATCATTCCGATGAGCCAGGTGATTTCTTTTATAATCGAAAATATGAATGTGGCGCATTCGGTTCCGGCCGGACTTTTCAGCAATGCACTGATAATGTAGGAAACCACACCCGCGAGAATCAGGAAAAACCATATTTGGAAAGACATTTTAGCCAGCTCCCTGCGGGCAAGGCTTTGCTGGGTATTTTCTTTGTCAAACGTTTCCCAAAATTTCAGGCGAATCTCTGTCCCTTTTTGATTGTATTGAATTTTTTCTTCATCGGTCAAAATCAACGCATCGATACCGGACACAATCCCGGTGGTTAGTGTCTCGCCGATCTGGGCCGCATGTTCCACCGTTTTTGCGGTGGCCTTTGCGCCCGTAAAAATACTCCAAAATCCCATGGGCCTACCTCCTCTCTTTCTTCTTTTTCTTTAATTGCCCTGGGGGATAATGGCCAGGCCTCCAGGGCTTGTCGGAGGGCCGTTGGAAAGATATACCTCGTTGGAATTTCCGCTTTCAAACCCTTCGGTATCATAGGCCCTGGCTACAAAATGCGGCATCTTGGCTTCATTAAGCCCGCTAATAGTACACGTTGTTGCGGATCCTTGCCATGCCGGGTTTGCATAATCATAGTTCCCGTTCCAATCCCGGACAAAAACACGATACCCGGCCAGGTCCGGTTCGCTGTTCGCGGTCCATTCCAGGTTTACAGACGTTTCCGCCTGCACCGTGCCGGCCATAAACACTGTCATAAATACCACTGTCAATATCATCACTACTTTTTTCATTTTTTTTTCCTTTAGCCTTCCAGGGCTTCGATTAATTCATCTATAGCCCTGAATTTCCGATAACATTCATGCAGATCCGAGACGGTGCGCACATTGCTGCCGCCCGGTCCGGGTTCAATCGCCATCCAGTCTTGATACAATTCACCTCTTTTCGTTTTTAATTTTTCTATCATGTCCTTTTTTCCTTTCCGATCAAAAAACAGTTTTCTCGATTGCACCACAAACCGTTGGTGCAGCGGTCTCCCTTGCGGCACGGGCAGTCTTTTTTCAAGGTTCTCCAGTCCTCATCATTCGTGCCAGCCGGAACGCCCGGCCCTTGACCTGTTTGGCCCATTTGCTGTCCAGCATTTCCTCTGCGGCGACATGATAATTTTGCGCCCGCAGGGCGGCGATCATGCGCCGGAACACCATAAGTTTTGTGAGCCCCAGATTAAACAGCATGTCAATGATCACTCCCCTGCGCACCGGGTCCAGATCAACCCCCAGTTTTTCAAAATCCTTTTTGGCCCGGTCAAAATCCTCTTCAAACAACAACACCGCCACATCGTGAGAGATAGGGCTCCGGTTCAGGAACGCGTGGCCATAGCCGCCCGTTGGGAAACCCAGGGTGTCATAATACACATAGGGCCGGTACCCTTCATGCTGCTGGATCATGGTTTTAAGTTCCAGGTCAATCATAACCCCTCCTTTTCTATCTTCTCGGCAAAAACGGCCATGCTTGTATCAATCCCCGCGATGCTCTTTTTTATTCCTTCAAAATCCTTGCTGCCCTTATCCAATCGTTTTTCATGATCTTCTATTTTGATTTCATGGGTTGCCAGACATGTATCAATACCCGTTTTCCACTTAAAACATTCGGATGATCCTAATACATGGTGTATATCCGGCGAGGATGCATTGCCATTCCGGTTTTTCAGCCAGTCAAAAACAATCCGACCGCCAACGCCAAAACCCATACCCACAAGCCCGGCCACAATACAATTTGTCAAGACTGGATCGGTCATTTTCGCCTCTTGCTTTTTCCGGCATCCTCTGATATACGCTCCGCTCAGACGATATCCGCGTTATCGGTTATCGTTCAGGGTCGTGGGTTAGGCGGCATCCTTCCCGCGGCCCGCTCCTTTTACGATGCTTCGACTTCCGCCTCCACCAGCACGTTGACCTTTCCCCACACCACCCCGTCCGTATTGGACGGGTCATACACCACAATGGGCACGCTGTACCCGCCTTCATCGATGTCCTCATCGCCCAGGGCCATGCGAATCTCGCCGGTCTCGTACCCGGCCTGGTCCCAGGTGATCACGCCGGCGGCCTTGTCCACAGACGAGATGGTAGTACTCCCGAACGTGGCCGTGATCTTGGTCACCGCGGAAAGATCCTGAGCCGCGTCATCGGCCTTTAACTGCAGATCGATGGTGTTGTCATGGCCAAGATATACGATTTCAGTGGTCATAGTATTGCTCCCTGTTCAGGTTTTATGTTTTAAGATTTAGGGTTTAAGTTGTGGATCATTCCGGTTTTTGCCTAATACCTAATACCTAAAACTTAAATCGATCCCTATTCACTTCTGCGGTCCTCTCTCATTCACCTCTCTCACAAACTCTCCAAACTGCCCCCGGATCTTGCCCCAGCCCGGCACCTCATCCGCTTCTTTCCATCCCCGCCGGCTTTTTTCCGACCGGAACTGGGATTTGTCCATGCGTTTCCGGCTCCAGGACGCTTCCCGGCGCACGTCCAGGCAGGGAAAATCAGAGAAATAGGATTTTGCCTTTCCATAGCGCATTTCCTTGGGAAGGCCCTTGGGCGGGCTGTACCCGTACCGGCCTTTCCACCCGTTTTCCGTAACAAACTCTACGCAGCGTTTGTAATGCCGGACCAGCAGGGACCGGTACGCGCACACCATGGACGGCACGTCCGTGTGGTAAAACACGGCCTTTCCGGTCTCATCGCACACGGACCACCGGTTCCGGTCATAGTAAAACACGTTTTCTTTTTCCGGAGAAAAATCAAAATGCGCGGGATGATAAATAAGATCATGCTCGATCAAAAACACCACGTCCGCGTCAGAGGCCTCCAGGCCGGCCAGGATCTGCCGGAAGATGGAGAGCACGGACCGCCCGATGTCCAGGACAATGTTTTGCCCGAAATCCATGGGTTTCTGTGACACGGAAATAATGGGATAGTGATATTCGTTCATGCATCGCATGAGCTGTTTTCGACAGGTCTCCATGAAAAATGGGTCCCCGGTGTTGTCCGTGTAATACACCAGGGCCTTGGTCAGCTCGTTATCGTGCCAGTCGGGCACGGGCCGGAATTTTTCCACGATATAATCTATTTTGTGTTTGGCCTTGGGCCAGGCATTTCCCAGCCACAGCTTTTTGGAATGCTCTCTGGCCCGTTGCACGTCCTTTCCCCTGAGCCGGTAAGGAAAGGAAAAGCCTTTGGAGTTGGTCCTAAACATGTGGGCGAACCAGGTGGTTTTGTTCACCACGTGCCGGCCTCCGGACAGCCACGCCTTGCAGGCCACTTCCGTGCCGAACTGCCCCCAGGACCCGTGAGCCTCGTCCATGCCCCCCAGCTCGAAAAATCTTTCACGATGCATGAAAAAACTGGCGCCGATGGAACTCATCACATCGCAGATATCGCCCCGGGCCGCGTCCCGTTTTTTGTACGCGCGCCAGTACTGGAACTTCATGTTTTTGTCGAACCGCCAGAACTCGGTGCCCCGGTTCAAGCGCGGCTTCCACACCATAACTTTCTCGAACCCTTTGCCGGACTTGCACTTTTCGCATACCGTGGGCATCGGCCCCTGATACGTTCGGTTTCCGCAGGCCAGACACCGCCAGTCAAAGGCGTGCAGGTTATACATTTTGGGAATCACGGTCCAGTCGGGCTCACAGGTTTCCATGAGCTTGACGTCAAACCCCTGGTCCACCGCGCAGTGGGCGTCTAACTTCATCACGAACCTGGCCCGGGAGATCTCGGCGCCCAGGTTGACCGAGGCGCGCTGGCCGATGGACTCCTCATGATGCACCAGGACCACCTTTGGATGGCTCCGGATCCCCGGATCCGGCCAGTACCCGTCCAGAAAGGCGATCACTTCCGTGTCCGCCTCGGCATGTTTGAGAACATCGTCGATGGTCTGTTGTAAAAACTCCTCGTTTCTGGCCGGGATGATTACGGATAAATCGGTCATTATGCGCAAATACTCCTTTTAACGGTTAAAGATTCAATAGTCGGGTCGATGACCTCCCCCAAAAGGCCTTCAGATGGAGAAGGGGACACGGACGGCGACGGCGTCGGTGATATGCTCGGACTTTCCGATGCCGACGGGCTCACGCTCGGGCTGATGGAAGCCGATGGACTCACACTGGGACTGATACTGGGCGATACACTCGGGCTCTCTGATGCCGATGGGCTGACCGATGGTGATTCAGACGGTGAAACACTCGGCGATTCAGATGGCGAAATGCTCGGCGATTCCGAGGCCGATGGACTTACAGAAGGACTCTCCGACGGACTGATTGATGGTGATTCCGAGGCTGATGGGCTTACGGATGCCGATTCGGACGGAGAAACACTGGGGCTTTCCGAGGCCGACGGACTGACCGATGGGGATTCCGACGGTGAAATGCTCTGGCTTATACTCGGGCTTTCCGAGGCCGATGGGCTGACGGACGGCGATTCCGATGGCGAAACACTCGGCGATTCTGACGGCGAGATCGATGGCGACTCCGAGGCCGACGGTGAAACAGACGGAGATTCTGATGGACTGATAGATGGCGACAAACTGGCCGACGGAGATACTGCAACACTTGGCGTCGGAGATACCGACGGGCTGATTGACGGAGAAACGCTTGGGCTTTTCGAGGCCGAGGGGCTCACGGACGGGCTTTCCGACGGTGATATGCTCGGGCTTTCCGAGGCCGACGGGCTCACGGACGGGCTTTCAGACGGCGACACGCTGGGCGATTCGCTGGCCGACGGGCTCACGCTGGGAGAAACCGAAGGGCTCACACTGGGAGACTCGGACGCGGACGGGCTCACCGATGGCGAAACCGACGGGCTGATGCTCGGCGATTCGCTGGCCGACGGACTCACGGACGGCGATATGGACGGCGATATGCTGGCTGACCCGCCGGCCGCATCATTGTCAATCAGAGCCTTATGTGACGCATCAATTAATAAAGAATGTCCGCTGTTATCTATAAGTAATTTATGTGGCATTTTTTTCTACCCCAAACAGTCTCATGCTTTCAATCATTTTTTTGACGTGTTTTTTCAGCCTGTGCGCATTCGCGCGCTTAAAATGCCCCAGATATGACATGTGCGATTCCCTTGTGATGGATCCGTCATAGATCTTCTGTTTTAAATTATTGATCACTCTCCGCCGCACCAGGATGTAAAACGGCCTGACAATATACCCCAGATAATCGATGCCGTTGCTCACCGGATTAATAATCGTTTTCTTTTCATTAAGGTCGAGATCCAGCCTGTTTTTTAAAAACACACCGATCTTTTCTTTCCACACTTTCAGCCGCTCCTTATCTTCATACAGAATCAGCACGTCATCCGAATACCGCATATAATACCGGCACTTCAGATCATGCTTTACGAATTGATCCAGCTCGTTCAAAATATCAAAATAATCTATCCTCGGCACAAACGAACGTAATACTTATTCGTCTGCTTATTGATGTAGTACACGATCCCGTAGCCGAAGTGCACGTAGAATGCGACCGTAGTGTTGCCGGGACGCGTAGACGCCGTCCAATGATTGGATGACGGTGTTGACGGAAATGTGGTCGTGTCAATGCACGGGTTATATTCGCCCAGGTCGACAATAGTGGGTAACTCCAAATAATTGGGAATCCGCCAGTCCGTGTACCCGCCCAGGCTGTTGGCGTTGGCCTGTGCCAGAGCGTCCCAGATCAAGTCGTCAACCGTTGTCACGACAACCGTATCACCCGCCGCCTCGTCTGCAACGCCTTCGACGGTGGTAATGGCAGCAGCCAAAACACTGGACACGGTATAAGTTCCATCATTCGAGTCGGTTCCACTGATGGTAAACACTCGACCAGCACACAAGGCGTCCGCACTAAAATCACCGCCAGCACTGCGTATCTCGCCAGAGGCATTGTCAAAAGAAATGTCTGTGTCTGTATGTGTCCATTCTTCCCAGAACAGCATTCCATTGGTCGCCGGTCCGATATCCGCCGTGGGCACATACCGCGCCCACATGAGCCCGGTGCGGTTGTCCTGCACGCAGTTGTTGCTCAGGGCATGGATTTTGCCGTTGATCACGATGTTGGATGTTCCGGAATATTGGCCGGTGGTATAGACGGTATAAGACTTTGCCACCCCCAGCTCCAGATCCCCGTCATCGCCCGTGGCATAGCTGGTGGTCTGGCCGGTCTTAAGAGGTCTACTTGGATTCGGCAAATAACTCATTATCCACCTCCCAAACTGTCTGCAAGACTATCTTCAACTGTCAGATTACTTCCATCAAGATAGTGGGTTATTTTTTTATTGCAGACAACTTCATTTTTAGAATCATATACCATTTGGATTATCTCCTCGATTTCACCTGCTTTATAGTAGGTGTACTCGTCAACCCGTTTTCCCTCAGAAGTTATTTCGATCCACTTCTTTATCGTTCCATCAAGGTTTTTCTCTACAGTTATTGCAGGGTCATCCGGTGGCAATTCCTGACCGCAATATTCGCAAACAGCCATGTGCTACCTCCTATATAATCCAAGCGTTTGTGCCATCCATATACAATGTTATGGATTGGTGGTTTTGGTCAATTACATAACTTGCCGAACCATCAATATTGCCAGCGCTTTCGAGACTAACAGTAATATTGTGAGCCGCTGCTCCGCCGGATTCGTCTTTAACAATCATAATCCTTGGTTGAGCCGTGCTACCGGAGTCCTCATCCTCAGTCGAGATCGTAACTGCCCTTGCTGCGTCTGTGTTGGTAATGGCAATGATATAATCCGTGGTCAACGCAGACGGATTATAGTCAGTTGCCGATGCTGTGCGTTTGCCAGTAACGGCAGTATGATTAACAGACCCAGGTGTTGTTCCTCCGATTGCCCCAGGTTCAGCAAGGCCTTTATTTACAAGACTTTCAATGCTGGCATATCCGAGCTTGTCTGTATCATCCATGTCCTGGACAGGAACACGGCTGGCCTTCGTAACCGCAGCGCTCACATCAGCCATCTCATCTATTTTTTTATCCGAGTCATAATCTGCCATCCTATCCTCCTATTTTTTATGCCGCTTGAATTTTATCAGTTCCCTGCGAACCTCTGCGTAAATCGGCTCAATCGAATGTTTAAGAAAAACCACGGGAAAACTGATCTGATCCCGCCGGCTGCCCGATAAAACACTATTCCACCACCGCTCGCTCGATCGGGCCAGCGCGTTGTGTTCCCTTGCAATCATATAAGACGCGTAGAGTCCGGCATTTTCCGGAAAACCGGCACGCCGGTATGCATTGATTTGTTTGTCTATGATATCGGATTTGTCCAGATTTCTTTGCTTGCAGACGTCGGCCTCCACGTACAGGCAGTTTCTTTTCCGGTGCGGTTCCAGCGCGATTTCTTTTCCGTTGAGCAGTTTTTCGATATCCGGAATTTTCATCAGCCTTGCGTTGCCGTCGATATACAGGCTGTACCGGTATTCGCTCAAATACCTGTGGGCGCATATTTTATAGTGCCTCGCGGACCGGATCGGATCATTTTCAATGGCCGGGGAAACCGACCTGATTTGCCAGATATCCGATGAAAAATCCGTGCTGTCGGTAAAACAGATATAATCGATGTTATCCGAATGCTTAACCGGATCCATCAACCGGTCATATTTACCGAATATGCTGGTATACACTACCTGTTTGTGCAATTTACCGTTTCTCCTTTGAGCGTTCCGGATGAAGGTTTTACAAAAAACCATGACGCGCATTTATCCCCGGCCACTTTCGAGGCGGAAACGTCGGTAATATACAGCGGTTTTATGCCGTGGCTCTCCACATAATTGTCCACCGCCCGCATAACCCCGATCAGGCGCCGGTTGTTGACGTAATCATGCCCGCTGATGATTCCGCCTTCCCGGACCTTGCGCGACCACAGGATAATATCCAGCATCACGAAATCGTACCAGTGCATGCCGTCGATATAAACAAAATCCAAGGAATTGTCCGGGACGTCCCTTGCGGCATCCTCGCTGAATTTTTCAATGAAAACCACATCCAGACCTTCCATTCGTTTGTGGGTCATGTTCCGGAATTTAGCATGTGTTTTTTCTCCGTACCGCCGGTTGCTCAGATCATAATCTTTGTATGGATCAACCAGGTACAGTTTCAGGCCCGGGATAATATTCATCATGGCGATGGCGTTTCTTCCCCGCTGTACCCCTATCTCGGCCCCGACTTTAAACCCCAATGCCGCAAAATGCTCATAAAGCCCTGCTCTGTTCATGCCTGTTTTTATTTCGGTCATATCTGTCTCCGGTTTCTCATTTTTACCCGCCGCCCCTTTGGCGGCCTGATCTTCTGCTCTCTGACCTCCGACCTCTGACCTCTGACCTCTGACCTCTGACCTCTGTCCTCCGACCTCTGACCTCTGACCCCTGACCTCTTTCCCCGGCCACCCCGGTACCGGATCAAACCGCTCGATCAGCGGCCACAGCTTTTTCTCCGGATATTTCTCACAGATGGCGGCGATGCTCCGTTTCTTCTCCGGATTCCGGATCACATGCGCCCGTGTCTTGTTCCAGTGGGCGTACCAGGTGTTTCGGGTGAGCACGCAGCGCCCGCCGTTCAACCAGGCGTACAGGCTGATCTCCTGGGCTTCTCTGCCCATTGACGCGAAATTCACTTCGTCCAAAAGACCCATCATGACAAACCAGCCCCGGTGCATGAACCAGCAGGACCCCTGGAACGTCATGAGATCACAGACCTGTTGATCCTTGACCCGGTCCGCGAACTCCGGCCATTTCCGGCCCTTCAACGTTCCCCGCTCGATGTGTTCAAACTCATAATATTTCTCTCTGTGGGGCAGACTTTCCGGTCTGTCATCCTTTTTTAACCTGTCATTTCCCAGCCTGTCGGACCTATCCCAGGTCTTTACATCCAGCACATACCGCCGGGGCACCACCACCCAGTCCGGTTTTTTTAAATCCGCTTTGAGTTTCTGGTCAAACCCCTTGTCAAAGCAGCAATGGGCGTCGCATTTGAGCAAATACGTGCCCTTGACCATGCGCGCCCCAGTGTTAATCGCCGCCCGCATGCCTTTGGATTGGCCGTGGTGGGCGATCCTTAATCTTGTGTCAGGCTTTAACGGCGGGTCCGGCCAGTACCCGTCCAGAACTACAATAATTTCGATGCTGCCGGCGGCTTTTTCAAACACGTCGTCGACGGTGTGTTGCAGATACGGCTCATTTCGGGCCGGAATGATTACGGATATCATAATGCGGCGATACTCCTTTCAACGGTTAAAGGTTCGTTTTATGACGGTGACACGCTCGGGCTGATCGACGGTGACACGCTCGGGCTGATCGATGGCGACACGCTCGGACTCACCGAAGGTGACATATTAAACACCTGCGCCTCTAATGCGTCACACCGGGCCGCCAGTGCCGCAATCGCCGCCACATCTATCGTGATCTGCGCATCCAGCTCCGCTAACGGCGGATTCATATGTGTCGGCTTGAAATCCGTGGTTTCCGTCCACGGTGTGTGATAATTAGTGGTCATTTTGCATTCCCTTCGTTAATGTATTAAACATCTGTGTGACCATATTTGCCATTATCGGGTTTTCTTTTAATGCCGGATGGTCTGTTAAATTTGCCATCATGTTGTCAATGTGGGTCTTGGCATTACCCCTGGTTTCATCCTTTGCGAAAGTTAATTCTTCCAATAGTTTAGAGTGATATTCCAACGTTTTTAAAATTTGATCGATTTTTTTTTCCATTGTATCTCCATTATAAGAATAGAAAAAAATTGCCGCTAACATTCCCCAAAGTGATCCCTGTATAAAAAATCCGTTTTTCGTTAGCCGACCAGGGATCCTCTCCGACCACAGCATGCACATCGTCCCATTCCCATGTATCATAGTTATACTGCTGTAAAGTCCATGCAATAGGTGTGTCGCTCACAACAAAGCTGTCATTTCTTGCTCTAAATGAATATGAAGTTGGAATAATCTCATCCAGAGCGTCAAAACTAAATCGCCACCAATGAGCAGTTTCTCCGGCATAATCCGAATGCCATAGTGTTGATGTTGAGTCATCGATGGCCCCGGATGCGACATAGGTTGAATATACCGACGAACCTTCCGATAATCCATCTGCCTCATCCAATACATCCACTGCACCCACAAGAAGCTCGATCTCAACGAATGCACAATATCCCCGATAGCTGGGTGGAAAATCGTCAAATCTAAACCTGAACCTTGGCCCACCGGATATATTAAAAGTTCTTTTTTCATTGGCTGACCAAATTGGTTCATCGACCACCTGATGGATCGTTACCCACTCATCGACAATCCATTTTTGCAATCGCCAAGCTATTGGCGTATCACTTCCGGAATAACCATCATTTCTTGCACGAAAAGTGTATGAAGTCGGATCAATTCCTGTTGTTGAATCTAAGTCAAATCGCCACCAATGAGCAGTCTCTCCGGCATAATTCGAATGCCATCCGGATGTATCATTGTCATCGCACGCATAAGATGCCGATGATAATTCACTTGAAGCTGATGCAGTTCCTTCAGCATTGTCCAGCACATCTGCCCCATCAATGAGTTCAATCTCATAAAAAAAACAATATCCCCGATAGCTGGGTGGAAAATCGTCGAATAAAAATCTGAATTTGTCACCGGCCATATTATGAATATCCCGATACGTTTGCGACCAGATCGTAACTGCCGGACTCTGCATGGTATATAAACCCAAGGTACGACCTGGTATCTGCTTCCAATGAAATGGATGCTTCCGTTATTTCATCCCCGTATTCGACACTTGCAGGCAGGGTCACTACGCGAGCCCCTGTACCATCCTGTATGATTCGTAATATTAATTTATCACCGTCAAATGCCTCTTCAAAATCCAGTGTCAAATCCCGTTCAACTGTCAATTCCGCCTTGGCACCGGATGACCATGTGATGGTGACGGTGCCGCTCCCAGGGTCGGTGATAGTTCTAAAAAGATCATTAACATTGGGCGGCCCTTCGATTTCCAAACCAAACTCATTAATTAGAGGTAATTTCGAAAATGCCGTTACCCCAATATCACCTATGCTGTCCGATTCTGTTATGACGGCCATAAACAATGGAGAAGTTTCTGTATTCACCTGGTTTCGCTGATAAACAAATGTATATCCCGAACCGACAAATGATTGTGAAACGATGCTGTCATCCCAGCCGGTGTCTCCGGAATATATTTGTCCGGTTCCGTCAACATTGTTTAATGTAATCGTATAATTTCCGGATAATGACCATCCGTATTGATCTTTAACCGTCACCGTAATATTTGTTTCGGGATAGTCGGTTCCAAGATTCCATTCAAATTCATCAATATGTGTAATTACGAGAGAGGCTTGATCCCTTTCGGTGAATTCCCTCCCGATATCCCCGCTTGTAACTTCAGTCATGCCTTGATATACAAGGATATATTCTCCTAATTGAACATGGTCTGCGGTAATCACCGGTTTCGTAGGGGTTGTGGACGCGGTTCCTTTAACGTAATCAATAATCCCGTCGATGCCGACCTGAAACGTGTCATACCTGGCTGTATAAGCTCCGGCCGGAGCGGCATCCAGCGTATGAACAGCATAGATATCCCCCATTGTATAGGCCGGAAAAACCTCGTCCATTGTCATGGGCGAATCCGATTCATCCATCGTAACGTAATTTTCAATCTGGCCCATTGTTGCCGGTGGATACGTTTCGTCCATTGTCATGGGCGGATCAGACTCATCCATCGTAAAATATCCGACGGCCCCTCCGGACAGCGTATAAGTCTCTTCATTGATTCGATACGTTCCATCAGTAATGGAAACCGACATTGACGGTGGAATTGTAGCTAAAACGGCGCAGCCTGAAATTATACCATCGGGCAGTGCGGCGGAGGCCGGATGAGATGAATACCCGGGTACCGGTGTCGGGATGGCCATACCATGTCCGACAATTTCTGAAAATCCACGGGTGCCTGTTCTATGAACAATCCGTACGGCATTCCCGGGTTTCATCCATGACGGAACGGTGGCCTCATTCCTGGGAAAATAACAGTTGATATATTCGTTTGAGCCCTGAATTTTAACACGGGCCAAAAAATTAACCCAATCAATATCCCACAAAATTCCGTCACGCGTTTCCGCAGCAACATTGATCCGTTTTTTTATGGACCTTCCCGCGAATTTTCTGACGTACAGCCTCATATGAGTCTCCAGCCCGTTATATCATCGGTGGTTTCGCCGCCAATTTTTATGGTTCTTTTTAAATTTGTTATGAATGTTTTAACTTCTTCCCCGGAATGTGGATGATTTACGATAATGATGTCCCCGATTTCGTCCTGCAAATGTGATATTTTTTGATATTTGATTCGATTTCTTTGGGCCATAACAACCGCCAATTCCTGATCCGCCACTACTTGACAAGAATTGACGGTATAACACAGTGCATCGTCAATTGTTTCCGTGATGACTTTTCCATCTAATTCGTCTTGTAATTTATAATCGTTCGCCTCTGCCTGAAATGTCCTTTTTTCATGCCCGATGGGCCGGGCGTGAATATTATAATTATAAGATGCAATGGCCCCCAGGATATTTAAAACAACGCTTGCGCATATATTGGAGGCGAGAATATACGGTCCGCAACGACTGCCCGCACCGAATGCTCCGTCACACGTGACTGCCATGTATCCGGTAGCCAGCAGTGCAGCGACCGCGCCGATAAACGCACCTTGAAGATTCGGCGCTTCGATAGTGATGATCAGATAATGTTCGTTGGGATCTTCATATGACAGGTATTCATGGCCCTCGGAAGCAAACGCATTTAAAAATGTCTGAAATTCAGATATTGACTGAATAATCTCAAGCCGGGGGTGCCGGCATGTGCGCTCGTGATCATCCGAATACCACACGATTTCTTCAAGGTCTTTCCCCCACCAGCCCGTCGTTCCGCTGACAGATCCTACACTTTCCTCATCGTATAAAATTTCCGTGTAGGCATTCGCCATGCCTTTGACAACCACCCTGTTGGTAAACGTCGAATACGAATCGTCCGGGCTGAATTCAACAATGATTGACGTAGTATACGTATGACTGGCCGCTTTAGTGATATCCAAATGCCGGGGTTCAAATACGCCGTCCACGTTCACGAACGGATAATACATGAAATGATCAAGAAATTCCTTGATGATATCATCCAAAGACATATCTATGTATTGATGATAAATTCCATGCTCTCCGGTCAGCGTGGGAATATCCATTTCGCTATATTCCATATCGCCGTTCGAATGCAGGATGTCTTCAATAACAATGTCCGGCAAATCCCCGTTGAACCATCGGGTCGCCACAACCTCATTGCTTTCCCAGAGCGTCCGGAGGTCTTCCGCAACGACGTCTATTTGCGGATATTTCTCATTCGAATATACCAGTTTTGTTTCCCTGGCATAAAATACACCCTGGGCCTGCCAATATTCGGTTCCGCTGATTTTCTCACCGAGCCTTACCGTAAATTTTCGTCCTTTTTTCAAAAATATCGAGTAGGTTGATAAAAGGTTCTGCGGGTCGAACAGGTGCCCGTGGGACAGGGAAAACCGGAGCTTTGTCGGCGCTTCGATATCCCATTCGATCACCACCATAGATCCATCCACCAGGAAATCGGACAGGTTCCGATCCCCGGCCAGACTGCCCCACATGATGGATTCCTCGTCCCCGTCTTCGGTATGCTGCCACAGATTCCACAGCACATAATCTGGGTCATAGACGATGGACGGTTCCCTCTCAAATTGCCGATACGTGTATTCGTCAAAGGTGAGACAGGTGGGAGTTAAATCCGGATTTTCTATTTCGGCATATTTTAGAACGCTATATGAACCGTATAACGAAAAAGCAACAACCAGGGTGGCATCGCCCAGCCCTCCCAGATATGGCGCATATATTGTTTTTGTAACCGGGTCATACCCCAGGCCCTTCCCCCACATTTTTTCGAGAGCTCCATCCGGCAACATGCCCGGAACTGTTGCGTTGTTGAATATTTCCCAGCCGTTTGTCAGCGTGTCAAAAACTGCAACTCCGCCAATGCCTGTCTGGCCACAGGTCATTAAAATATCTGTTGTTTCTATTATCCGCAAATTATCAAGCGAGTATTCGCTTGCCGATCCCCATGACGGCTCGAAATATTGAACGGATTCATCAGCTACCCTTACTCGGCCCAATCCGCGCCTGTCGGACTGACCGGCATAGTATGTAAACGTAAAATAAAAATATCCGTCTATATAAACCGCCTGATTGCAGCCGTTATGCGGCATCCCTGCATTATCAACATTGTTAAAGTTGTAAACCTCATCACCATTTAAATTTGTAACGTAAATTCCCTGGGCCGTCGCAAACAGCAAGCAGTCAAGAGCTTCAATGTAACTAAACTGCCGGGCATATTGCACATGGGGGTTTGGCGGATTAGTGATGTGAATAACCTCATTCCATGTATAGTATCCGGTGATGCCGTCCGGCTGTTCCAGCAGGTCTATCCATCCGACAGCGTAGGCCGATTGAAACATGTATGCACCGGCATAATATATCCACATTCTGCTGGAGCTTTCGGTTACTCTTATAAACGACTTATTAGGCCCGATTCTGTCTCCTATTACTTCATAATTTACGGCTATGTTTTGTGGAATCCCGGTATCTAATTTATTCGTATAGTTTGTAATCGTTTCCATTTGATGGTCAAGGACCATCAATAAATTCCCACTAATATGAACGGTGTATTTGGAGTCATCGCAGAAAAAATACTCGGCTCCGGGCACTTTGACAAATGCAGGGGATGTCGTGGTATCATAATTTCTTTCATATTCCCAGTTCTCGATATCAACGTCCCAGTTTCCAATATATGTTGTGGTATAATTATATGTTGAATGGATATATAGTTTTTGATCCGCGTGATTATAATATAAATTTCTTGGAATAAGATCAGAATAGGGGAACCCGTCCATAGTGGTTATTAGCCATCTCGCGACTTTTTCATCCGCATAGATTATCGTTAAATCGCCGTCTTCCATTTGCGATACGGTTGGATGTAGCGCTCTTTGACCAAGAAGGGTATAAGATGTTATCTGCTGGGGAGACGACCACGTGCTTGCATTATCATCGGAATAAACCGAAAAAATATTATTGACTTCGGAATTGTTTTGGAAAAGGTACAAATAATCAAAATGAAGAAATATCCGGCCACTCACAAGTTGAAGTAAATGCGGGTTGTTTTTATATCCTGAATCTTCAAGCCCGGATAATGTTATCGTTGACCCGGCAGACCATGATGTAAAATTACCGGAAGTGCGTTTTGTTAGCTGATAACTGTTTTCTTCGGACGGCGGTTCATCGGTTCCTTCGGCATAAACCAATAAATACGTGTTATTTGCCAGCGTTATGACATGCGGAGATGATACCCAGCCGAATCCTGTGGCAATGGTTCCGTATGATACCTGCACCCCTGCCGGGGTAATCGTCCTGTAATAAATCCCCTGTTCCGATGTATATACAATGCCGATATTATTGTCTGTCAGTTCTGTTAATGATACGGAACCGGCAACGCCTATTCCGCCAACATAATCAAGCTCAACGTCGGTGAATTGCCCGCGATCTGTATCCGTACAGATATAATGCGTTTTTCCATCTTCCTTGACATACACACCGGCCAACGCACCCGTTGACAACAACACGATGTTTGGTGAGTACTCATTTGTATCATCACTGCTCAAATATTGGCCGTAAATCGGCGGTTCCGTCGCAATGGGCGAACTAACGATCTCAACAATGGGTCGGTGATTGATACCGTCCTGGGCGGTTTTTAGGGTGGCGTTGAGGGTAATGGACATTATGCGACCTCAGACATAATAAGCAGAATCATTTCAACATTTTTACGATAGGCCGCGCCGGCGCCGGCGTCCAGGTGATATTCCCCGTTAAGGCTCAGGACCTCCACATTGTACGTTGACCCGTTCTCCGGATCCCAGACCACCTGGGCGTCCGCGTCCCGGATGGCCAGCAGTGAATCAAACTGAGCGGTGGACATGAACGACCATGGCAAAGGGATTTTTTGCCCGGGAATAAAAACGCCCCATGAAAAAAAAGCCACGCCGCCCAGGGTTTTGATGTCACCGGTCCGGCGCTCTCCCGTGATAATGGGCACGGGCTCGTTCGGGTTGATAGCGAACGTATATGCTCCCAGGGTCATGGCCATGATGAAAAATGCTCCGCATTTTGGTTTTAAGTTTTAAGATTTATGTTTTAGGTTATGGATTATTCCGTTTTTTTCCTAAAACCTAATACCTAAAACCTAAAACGATCTTTTTTTTTATCTCATTTCCTCGCGCAGAATATCTTTGACCTTGCGCTCGATTTCGGTTTGCAGCCTGGCGCTCAATCGACGGTCGGAAATGTTGTCAATATTCACGGGCACGCTGATGGTGGTATTTTTTACGGTCTGCATGTTATTGACCGGCTTGACGCCCGGGGGCAGCACGGTTTCATCGTATTTTAAAATGGCCGGGAATTCGTCCGGAGACAACGGCGAATATCCTTTGTGCAACCGGGGCGCGTTGGCAAACACGGACGCGGGCACGGTTCGCGTGGGTGCGGAATCTTTACCCACGGTACCGCCCTTGTGGAATAGCGCGCCCGCGGTCTGGGCCTCGGTAAGCCCTCCCAGGGTGCCGGCGGTACCGCCCCCGCCGAACAGACCGCCGATTCCTGAAAATATGGATTTAAACAACCCGGACCCGCCCGAAGATCCGCCGCCGAACAACAGCTCTTTGGTCATCTGGCCGAGCATATCCGAAAAACTGTCGGTCAATGAATTGCAGAACGCCCGGAAATAATCCGCCGCGCTGTCCAGCTCGTTTCGAAAAACATCTTTATAAAATGAAGAAAAATTATCCTCGATGGCGTCGGCGGTTCGCTCGGACATCTCCACCAGCCACACGTTGTTTTTTTGCGCCGCTTCCAGCCGTTCTTCATCCAGGGTCTTGATTTGTTCCGTGAGCCACTGGTGGGCCAGGACCGCGTCTCCGGTGTACTTCTGATAATCCGCGGCCTGCTGTTCTAACTGGGATTTGCGATAATCATAATACCCCTCGGACTGAAACCGCATGTCCGAGTACATTTCCTCGAAGGCTTCGCGGGTTTTCTCGATATCTTCCGCGGTGCTGTCAAACCCGGTCACGTACTGGCCGATATCGATTCTGAGCTGCTCTTCCATGATGGCGCCGGTACCGGACGGGATGATCAAGGATTTTTCAAATTCCGCCCGGGCCTTGGCCACTTCGTCCATGAGTTTTTTATATTCTTTTTTGGCCGCGTCCGCACCGCTCGTATCCACGCCGCCGCCCGGTGCGCCTCCGCCGCCAAAGTCGGTTCTTGGCGGCTGGTAAATCTCCCAGCCTTCGGTTTCAGGACCGATCTTGCCATGATAGGAAGCCGGGGTTTGGGGCATGGGCTGGGTCTGGGGGATCTGTGCGCCGGTGTTCCAGTCCCTTTTTCGGGTAATCACGTCCATGATGTTGTCAATGGACTCTTCCCAGTCTTTCCAATGACCCACGGCGGCACCCACGTCCGCGTTGAAGTGTTTGAGCTGTTCGTTCAAAAGATAAAGCCCGCCCACAATTTTGGCCGGGCCCCAGCCGCCGAACAAAATCCGGCCCGCGATCCCGGCGCCGGCGGCCCCCACCACGCCGTCGGGCAAACTGTTATACAAGGCGATGGTTTTTTTCAAAGAGCCGTACACCGCGCCCACGCCCTCGTTGGCAAAGCGGACAAATTCTTCCCGGTTTTCCCGCACATACCCGGCCAGCTCTTTTAGGGTTTCATTCAGGATCCCGGTTTCCTGCTCGAACGTGTCGATCTCCACCCGCTCCACCGCGGATTTGAATTCCTGCCACCGGGTGATCACGTTGTCCCGCATCACCCCGGCCATCTCTTTGAGCGATCCCGTGGCATTGTAATATTGCTTGGTGAGATCTTTTACCTTGTCCCGCTGCTCGGCCAGGATAATCGCCGAACCATAAGCACGATCATCGAAAAGTTCCTGGGCGGTTTTGATCTTGTTGGTAGAGTTTAGAATTTCATCTAAGGCCTCATCATAGGACATGCCGGTCTTGGACAGCTCGGTGATGATTTTTCGTAAATCAGTGCCCGCCTTGCTCGCGTCTGTATTGGCGTCCACCAGGGAGCCCACCTTGGCCGTGAGCTGTTCGATGTCCCAACCGTAGGCATTTGCCGCGGCCCCCACATTGGCCATGGCCGCCTGGAATTTTTCCAGGTCCAGCGCCGTGCTCGTGGTGCCGGCGGCCATAACATCCATGTACCGGGACAGCTCGCTGGCCTGGGCGTTGAACGAATTCATGGTGCCGGCGGCAACCGTGGCGGCCTCGGCAAGATCCGCGTCCAGGGCCGTGGCCAGATCCAGGGTCATCCCGGTGACCTCTAAAATCTCATCCTTGGTCAACCCCAGCTTGGAATAGGCGATTTCCAATTGCCCCACCTGGGTGGCGGTGTACTCGGTGCGCTCGCCCAGATCCTTGGCCAGGGTGGAAAGCTCTTTAAAATCCTGCTCCCCGGCCTTGGTGATGGCCCGGACCTTGGACATGGTTTTTTCGTATTCCGCGCCCGTGGCCAGGATATCCCGGCCCACAAGGCCCAGCATGGTGGCGCCGCCCAAAGTGGCAATGGCCCCCTGCAACGAAAATACACTCCCGGTCAACGCCTTGACCCGCCCGGTCACGGACTGGAATGTTTTTTTTGTGGCGTCCCGCGCGGACAATATGATTTGTAATTTATGATCGTTCATTGTTTTTCATTTTTGTGGGGCAGGTTTTCCAACCTGCCATCCTTTATTCTGCCATTAATCGACAGGCTGGAAAGCCTGCCCTACAGGTTTAAATTCTTTGCCCTTTCATTTTCAGCCTAAAATTTCTCTGTATATTTTTCCACGCCCGGTATTCCTCGGCCTGCCAGAACGGATCCATGATGGGCCGGGCCGGGGTTTTTAGCCGGGTGGTGGATTTTCTGATGAACATATATTTTCTGGCCACGGACCGTTTGGACATTCTGGATCCCATGCCCCGGAACATCTCCCGGCGGGATTCGGTCATCTGGCCGGTAAATCCTTCCTGCTGTTTCTGGGCGATGCGCTTCCATGATTTCGAGGTTTTGGGTCCCACCCAGCCGATGCGCATGTCAAAGGGCCGCTGATCTTTCACAAAATACCGCACCGCCAATGCCAGCCGGCGCAGCGGCTTGTTCGGCCCCAGCCGTTTGCCCTTTCCGCTCCAGGCCCTGGACAAAAACGTCAACGGATTAAATTTCTTCCCGCCCGGCGCCCCTTCCCGGATCTGCTTTTTTAAAAGTCGCATGAGCCGGAACCCCTCCACCTTCACGGCGGTGTTCAGCGCCTTTTCCTGGCGCAGGTTTTCGGCTTTTAAAACCCTGTCGAGATTTTTAAACCCCTTGGTGGTTGCCTGCAGCATGCCTTTTCCTGTGGGGCAGGTTTTCCAACCCGCCAAATGATGATTTTGCCAATAATGTCAATGACAGGCCGGAAAGCCTGCCCTACATATCTTCTTTTTTGCCCTGCTTTTTTAGCTCCATCCGCTCCAGCATCCGCACCTTGCGCCACACGCACTCACTCAAATCAACATCCAGTTCCTTTGCCCGGGTTCTCACTTCCCGGTAATCCAGCCCCACAATGCCCATGCCCGCGCCCCGCCACTGGGTGCTCACATCCTGCCACAGCTCCAGGGCCTCCAGGTTCTCGGACATGATCTTGGGCATGTTGTGGTCGCCGTATTCGCAGGTTTTACAGGGCGGTTTGTCCCCTGACCTCTGACCTCTGACTTCTGACTTCTTTCTCTTGGCCGCCCGACAGGTCTTGCAATACTCTATTCGTCGTCTGTCTGAGAGCCATTCCCAGACGTCGGCAAGTTTTTTTCCTCATCCTTGGCCCCGTAGGTTTCCTTGACGATCCCGCCGAACACTTCCATGGTTTTCTTGTGGGATTGTTCTTCCAGAAGTTTTAAGGCCTCCGGATCCAGCACACAAAGATCCATGACCTTTTCGATGCCTTCATCCACCGTATCCATTTTAAAGATCGGCGGATTGTAATAAGAAAAATAAAACCCGTACGGTTTAAACTCCCGGATTTCTTTCCGGGTCAGCCCCCGGACCTTTACGCCGTTCACTTCGCGCATGTAAAAAACCTCCGTTTTACGTTTTAAGATTTAAGTTTTAGGTTAAGGATTGTTCCATTTTTTGCCTAAATCCTAATACCTAAAACCTAAAACGATCATCTTTAAGACGGACTCACGCTCGGGCTCACACTCGCGCTCGGGCTCGTACTCGCGCTCGGGCTCACACTTGCCGATGTCTCCAGCGCGTAGCTGGCCACGCCGTTGGTCAGCCGGGCCACGATATCCGATGTTTCGGACCCGTCCGTGTAGTACCCCACAAAATCTAGAGACACGATCAGGCCCTGGGGACCTTCGATGGGAACCCCGTTCACCGAGTAGAGCAGCTCCTGGATCTCGAACTCTAAGATCGATGAGGCGCCGGCCGTCATGGTAACCTTTAAAGACGTTTCCGTGTCCCCGGTGGCTTTGTCCAGCAGGGTTTTGTCCTCAAACAGGGCTTTTAAGTTCCCGGTCACGGCCACGAACCCTTCGGGGATGTCCCCGCGGATCCCGCCGCCGCCGATCACAAACGAGTTGGGGTCCAGCCCGAAATCGATATTTATGGACAGTTCCGTGGCATTGGCCAGCGTGGCCTCCCCTTCTTCCAGGGCCGCGTCAAAATTATTCACCCGGGCCAAAGATATGGTGGAAGGGGACCCGTCAAAGGCCGATGTCTCATGGCTCATCTGGGCGCCTAAAACGCCTAAGTTGCAAACCAGCTCCCCGTCCCCGCCCACGGTCATGGAAAATGTTGAGATCTTGCATCCCACGTACCGCTCATACACACTGACCGCCAGATCGGTGAACGCTTTCTCCAGGGAAAATGGGGGCATGGACGATCCCACCTTGTATTCGTGCACATAAGGATCCGCCCCGGTGGATACGGGCGCGCCGAACATGGCATACAGCCAGTAGGCCATGGCCAAAGAGTCCGCCGGCACCACGATGGGTCCGTTCACGTCCTGGTTGCCCGCGAACGGCACCACGGTGTTCCGGGTCCCGGTCAATGTGGCCGGCACCTGGCGGGCCTTGACCCCGGTCACGCCGCACGTATTGAGCGGCAACACAAACCCGTCCACCGCCACGGTTCCGAACGTATCTTCAAATCCCATAACGATCTGGGCATTAACGCCGCGTTGTTGTGTCATGATAAATCTCCTTTCGAAATTTGGTTTTAAGTTTTACGATTTAAGTTTTAAGTTATGGATCATTCCTTTTTTTGCCTAAATCCTAATACCTAAAACCTAACTCGATCATCTTTAAAGCAGCGGATCACTTCCAATCGTAACGCCTTCCCACACCTCGATCACCATGCCGCACATGAAAAAGGGAAACGACTCGATCATCTCGTAATCCACGGCGATCACGGAAAGCGTGAGGTTGCCGATGTCCACGCCGGCGATGGCATCCTCGATGAGTTTCCGGAACGCCTCGATGTTCTGCACCCCGGTATATTCCGTTAAATTACTAACCCCGGCATGGTTCCGGACGGTGGTATCGTGCAGACAGCCCACCACCTCGATCTCGTGATTTTTCTCCCGCCGGTGCTGCCCGAACTCCTTTCTCACCGAGTACAAAACCACATAAGGACAATCCGAGTCCCCGGGCGGGTTCCTGGCATCCATCCCCGCGTACACCGAATGATCCGCAGAATACGCAATCTGGCACCAGGTCTTAATCACATTCGATTCGGCCACGGCCTCGGCGAAATCCACTGTCAATGTGTTGATGTTCATAAAAATAAGTTTGAAGTTTGAAGTGAGCTAAAGTGATCTAAAGTTAAGGACGCCGCCAAAGGCGGCACATTTTATAACTTTAGGCACTTTCAACTTTAGACACTTTAGGCACTTGTTTTTTACCACACCGGTCGTTCATCCCGAACCAAAGACAGCTCCCACACCTGCCCGTCCCCTTTGACCGCCACTTCCGTGTCCGGATCTCTAAACACCCGCCAGGACGTTCCGGCGATCACCACGGTGTCCCGGTAAGCAGGCGAAGCCACATCCGATGTTTTCACGATGATCCGCGCCGTGCGGGCGTTGTCCCCGTCCGAATTCATCCCGAAATCCACCAGGGCCAAAATGTCGGTCCCGTTATAGGTCACGGTTGTCGCAAAATCGTCCGCATCAAAAAACACGGACAGGTCCGTGGTGAGCTGTTCGGCCAGGGTCATGAGTTTTTAAACTTTCTAAACAAAATAGATTCTTTTGCCGATGGGATTTTTTTTCTTTTTTTCTTGACCGGCGCGACTTCTTTCCCTTTTTTCTCATCCGGTTTGATCTCTTCCATGGACCGCAGCAGCACCTTGGGCACTTCCGGCAGCCGGATCACCTCGCCGGCCTTGAACTGCACCGGCGCGATAATCGTGTAAACGCCGTTTTTGCCCGCCTCCAGCTTGCGCCGCCGGGGCTCGGCCTGGGCTTGGGTCAGGCCGATCTGGCCGGTGAATAAATCCAGGGTCCGGGTCACTTTATAAGTTTTCATAAATATCCTCGTTTTATAGGTTCCGGGTTCAGTGCTCAGGTGTCAGGAAAAAAAAAGAAAATAAGAAGGTTAGAAGATCAGAAGGTTGGGCAGCCTGAGAATAGCCGACCTTCTTACCTTCTGAGCTTCTATCCTTTAATACCTGACACCTTTTTTTAACCCAACGTCACCAGGCACGCATTTTGCCAGTATCCGTATCCAACATTTCTCCAGGTATCGATCCCGTACTGATGCGCGTCATTGTCAAACTCGTATTCCGAGCCGTATCCCTTGACCTTGAGATTAACGCCGGTCTCTTCCTGGCGAACCAGGGCCTTGACCTGGGAGTCGGTGCGAAACATCGCGAACTTGGTGGTCCAGCTTGACAATCGCACATTGGGAACCACTTTGATGGTGAATTCCTTTTTCATCTCGGACAGCGCGCTCTGGTCACTACCCACCTGATAGGGTGTCGCAACCGCCTGAAGCGCCGCATGCATAAACGTGGGCGGCACCATGGCCAAAAACGCGGTAGCGTTCTCATTCATGGGTTCGGCCTGGTCATCCACGATTTTGACAATGGCCTCGATGCCCTTCATGATGGCGAACTGCATGTCTGCCACTGACGGCAGCGTGGTGGACCCGGACTCGGTGATGGGCAACTCTGAAATATCCACGGTGATATCGTTGCTCTGCTCCCCGGAGTCTCCTTCTTCGTGGTCCGTGTCGAAAAAATAGTCCCCGTCATAACACACAGTATCTTCTCCGTTCACAATCAGCGTGGATAACAGGCTGGCCCAGTGGGCGTTGGCCCGGCGGGCCATTTCCGAGATCCGGACCAGGGCCTGGCCGGATTTGTCCCGGCGAAGGTCCCGCACCAGTATTTCCAGGGTGGCCTCATAATGCTTGTTGATGATGGTCAGGCTGTTCTCGCGGAACCCCTTGGCATCGCGCCCGCCGATCCATTCTCGCAGGGTCGGGCTCATGCCCAGCCACGCGTATTCCTCGGACGCCTGGTCCGAGGTGAAATAATTTGAAATCAGCCCGACCCAGGACGCGCCGATATCCTGCTCCAGGGTCTTATAGAAATGACCGATAATTTGACGTTCGGTGAGTTTATCAAGTCCCATTTTTATGTCCTCCGTTTTTTAAAGGTTCCGGGTTCAGGGGTTCAAAGGTTCAAAGGTTAAAAAAAGAAACCAACCGTGAACCGTGAACCGTGAACCGTGAACCATTTTTTAATTATTCCTTGGCCCAGGTGCCGCGCACAGCGGTCACCACCCAGCCGTTGCCGTCCCCGTAATCCAGATCAATGTAATCCCCTCTCCGGGCCGTGGCTTTGGTGTTGACAATGTCTTTATTGTCCACACCCGCCGCGTCCACGGACTCGATCATGTCGTTGGCGTTGGGCGATACGGTAATCTCCACGGTGCCAAAGGCGCCTAAGTTTAAAAACCGGATATTGGAAATGCCTTCCACCGCGGGCAGGGTCTGGGTCAGGGCGTCCGTTGTAATACAGAGAACTTTCCCCGAATCTTGGGCGTCGATGGTCAGGCCCGTGGTCACGGTCTGGGCCGTGTATCCCGCGTGGGGATCCTTGAGCACGCCGGCGTCAAACTCCACGATCACGTATCCGGCGCTGACCCAGCGGCGCACAAACCCGATGAACACCCCGCCCGTGGGCAGGAACACGAACGTATTATCATCCGTGGCATAAATAGGCTGGCCCACGTCCGTAATCAGGGACCCTGACACGGCCAGCAGATTGCAGCCCTTTTTGATGACCCGGACATTGATATCCGCGGCCGACCCGGAAGAATTGTCCGCCCGTTTTTCCGCGAACCCCACGAACTTGTCCGCGGAGGTTAAAGGCTGGGCGTGCCCGGTGCCGTCCACCAGCCCCACGGCGGCGCCCTCATAGATAATATCCGCGGCGATGACCGGAAATTCGTTTCGATCCCCCAGTTCATAGTTCCTGGCGAGATCGGCTGCTAAAGTTGTCATAATATATCCTCCTGTTAAAAATTGTTTATGTTACGACGGGCTCACGCTCGGGCTTACGCTCGGACTCACGGACGCGCTCGGGCTCAACGATATGCTCGCGCTGCCGATGCCGGTGCCCTTGGCCCAGACGCCGCGCTTTTGGGTCACCACCCAGCCGTGGGCGTCGCTGTAATCCAGGTCGATGAAATCGCCGCGCCGGGCCGTGACCAGGGTATTGATAACGGCATACCCGTCGGCGGCGGAAACATCCGCCAGCTCGATCATATCCAAAGGTTCCGGGTCCGCGGTGACCTGCACGGTGCCAAACGCCCCGCAGTTTAACAGTCGAATATTTCCCATGCCCTCAATGGCCGGCATGGCAATGACCGCGGTGGCCGTGACACAGAGCACCTTGCTCGAATCCTGGGCGTCCAGCTCCAAATCGCCGGTCACGGTCTGGGCGGTAAATCCCGCGTGGGGATCCTCGAACAGGTCCGCGTTAAACTCCACGATCACATACCCCGAACTGACCCAGCGGCGCACAAACCCAACGAACACGCCGCTGGTTTTCAAAAAACTAAAAGTGTTGTCATCCGTGGCATAGACCGGGTTGCCCACGTCCGTGATCACCGCTCCGGACACCGCCAGCTTGATATTTCCCTTTCGGACCACGCGCACGTTGACGGCCGCGGCGGCGCCCAAAGAATTGTCCGCCTGTTTCTCCGCGAACCCGGCGAACCGGTCCGCAGAGGTCAACGGCTGGGCGTGCCCGGTGCCGTCCACCACACCAACGGCGGCGCCCTCATAGATAATGTCCCCGGCGATCACCGGAAATTCGTTTCGATTCCCGAGTTCATAGGGCCTGGGCACATTGGCTGCTAAAGTTGTCATAATTTCTTGTCTCCTTCCGGCCGGTTTATTTTTTACCGATAATTCTCACGCGACCGGCGGACATGGCCGTTTCCGCCGCCAGATATGCCTCGTAATCCCCGTCAAACTCTTTCCGGATTTTGGGGTCTTTTTCCCAGTTGGCCTTGGCCCGCTCTTCCACAAACAGGTCTTTATCATGGGCCGTGATGTCCCCGGTATCCGTGGACGGATCGGGCAGGGCGTCCGGCGCATCGCCCTGATGCTGCTCCAGCGTGTCGGTTCGCAGCTTCTTTTCCGCCGCCAAAACCTTCACCGCCGCTTCCGGGCCGCTGGTTTTTCCGTCGAACATTAAGGTTTGAATGAGTTTCTCATGCCCGGGGATGGTTTGCTCCTGCACGGATTTGATGCGCTCTAATTCCAAAACAGCACCTTTTTTCACCCCCTCGGCTTCAGCCGCCAGCTCGATCTCTACCAAAAGCTCAGGGTTTTCTTGTTTGATTAAATCAAGTGTAATCTCCATATCTTCCTCCGTTTTTTCTTGGTTATTGTTATTGTCCCATGACAGATCGGGCAAACAGGAAAGGGTTTCCACCACATACTTTTCTTCTGACATGCTAATGGCCGCGGTATTGTCATCCGCACCCAGGCTCACGAAAGACACCTCTCCAACCTTGGATTCCCGCCAGATCTCCAGCGGCCCCGATTCTTCCCGCCCATTGACTATTGATTTCGTTTTTTCATCCTCCAGCCGTTCTACCTTCGTGGGTCGAACCGATATGGACGCCTGCCATGGATATCCTTCTTCCGCCAGGGCCAGCACCTCCTTTGCATCCGCGGTGCTCTTGGAAAATTGGCCGGAAATATAAAAATTGTCTTCCTTCCAGGCATCTCCGTAACCCACCACCCGGTCCCGGGCGTGTTCGCGCAAAATCGGCATTTTTTCCTTGGTTTGAATGCCGGAAATATCGACCACAATATCCCCAAACCATGAATTGACTCGGGCTCCGGTATATCCGGTGATCAAAAATTCCCGGGTGCGGTCTCCATCCTTAAACTCGGCAATTTCAGGGCTGGATGTCATGTTTAGCGCGGATCGCTGGCTTTTGGCATGATCCCAGTATGCGTTACACGCGGAATAAGCATGTTTGGAGTCTTTTCCTTCATCCATAACCTCGGCGGTGCACCGCTTTAAAAAATCTTGCTTGCTCTCGTTTTTTTTTGGCTTCGGCATTTTATTATTTCCTTTTATGCTTTTTCCTTTGTCTCATCCTCCAAATCCGAACCTGATTTTTCTTTTTCTGACCTCTGACCTCCGACCTCTGACCTCTGATTTTCCGCCCCCATCCCCGCATCCTTTTTCATCCGCTCTTCCTTGGCCCGCTGGGGAAACTTCTGCTCCCAGTCCCCGCCGGTCAATGCCGCGGTTTCCTCGGAATGGGTGGTCAAGGTCAATGCCAGCCGTTCTTTGGCCGCGTTCACTTCCTTGAGCTCATCGATCTGGCCCTTGGACGGCCCGGTCCATTCGGATCCCAGGTACGCCATTTTTATCAATGGATCTCCGGTCAAAAATCCGGGCGCAGCGATCCGGCCCCGGGCCACGGCCTCGGTCATCCACAATTCGTACACGGGTCTGCACAATACGTCTTCCAGCCATTTTCTCCGGCCCATGTAAAACCGCCACGCTTCGAGCAGGGCGGCCCGGGCCGCGGAATAGCTGGCCGTAAAATGTTTGACAAGGATCTCGAAGGGAAGCTCCAAGGCCACGCCGATCTGGCGGGAGACGGCCAGCACAAACGCGTCAAACGCCTGGTTGGGACGCCCCGGATTGGCGGTCTCGATGCTTTCGTTGGGCAAAAGATCCAGGATCGCGCCGGACCCCATTTTATAATCCTTGTCCGCGGTGGACCCGCCGATCTCGGTGGTGGGCTGCATGGGATACATGCCCGCGTGGTATTCGGATTTGATAAACACGGTAAAAAACGCGGAAATCACCGACGCGTCCACCTCCGCGTCCGTGTACCGGCCCAGTTGTTTCAAGGTTTCGATCACCGGGGCCAGGTCGGGCACGCCCCGGGACTGGCCGATGCGCAGCTTTCTAAATAAATGCAATACGTTTTTGCGCCCGGTGGCCGCACCGTATGCGGGCACCATGGCCCATTGGTTTTGTTTGGAGTATATGTTTCCCGGATGCCCTTTTAAGATGTGGTATTGTTTGGGCCGGCCATTGGCGTCTTTTAAAATACCGCCGGCCAAAAACTCCGTGTCCGGGTCGCTGTCTTTGTTGCACACCCGGTCCGCTTCGATGAGCTGGAGCTGTAAATTATAGGCCCGGAATTTATTGGATGTTGACGGGGTGAGCACAAACCCGTCCCCGTTTTCCAGGGTAGTGTGAAACGACAGGTCCTGGATGCCCGCAAAATTCTGGGCGCCGGACACGTCACAGTCAAACGAGTCCGCCCAGAGTTTCCACTCGGCCTCGGTTCGCGACTCCCAGGCATCGGCCTGGTCTTCGGTGAGGTTTAAAATATTGCGGTCAATGCGGGATTTTAATTTCAGTCCCGTGCCCACCACGGACGTGCATTTGGTATTGATGGCGCCGCACGCCAAAGGATTGTTTCTAATCAGATCCCGGGACCGCTCCCTTAAATCCGGCAGCTCGGCAATAATATCCGTGTCCGCGTCCCCGGCGGAAGGGTTCCACTCGGACAAAGAGCGCCGCTTTTTGGACGCCCCGTGATACGCCCCGGCCAGCGCCATGGCATACCGCGCCCGCAGGCGCTGCGCCCCGCGACGCGGTGAAAAGAAATTCACCGCGCGATCAACAATGTTCTGGTGGACCTCAATCTTTTTCCGATGTCTGACTTCTCTCATTCGCCCTTGCCCTTCATTCAAAATTCGATGTTGGACGTTCGATGTTCGATGTTCATCTTTTTATGGTTCGATGTTCATCTTTTTCAATCCGTCACCGGCGTCACGCCGCGCACACGGATCCCGCCGCCGTCGGCTTCCCGCTGGGCCAGGACCTGGAGACGCTTGCGTTCGTCCATTAAAGTTTTTAAATCCGCGTTGGTTTTGGATCGGGAGCCCACGGAATAGGATTGCGCGCCCGTGAGAATGGCCGTGATGGCCGTGTCGATTTGTTCAAGCTGCTCGGTATAGGTAAGAACCGCCATAAAAAAAACCCCATGCATGGTGTTTGCTTGTTTTGCAACAACCATATCATGGGGTTTTTGTGGAAACCGTTATGCGACGAAAAAAGAACCTAAAAAGATGATAAAAGTATTTAATCAGGTGTTGACAAGGCTTTCGGCGGGCCGAAAGCAGAGGTCAGAGGTCAGGGGTCAGAGGTCAGATAATGCAATTCGTTGGCCAACCTTCTTTTGTTATATTTCGTATTTTTTAACCACTTCTATGGGTTTTGGCGTGACGACATCACCCTTGATAATTAATACCCTGTTGTCACGACACATCTTGTCTGCATCCGGCACGTGGTCATAAAACCCAATATCGCCATAATGATTTTCTTCAAGGTCTGACAATAATGAATCTTTTTTTTCATATTTAACAAAATCCAAACGGCCATCTTCGTCACAATATATAAGCAAATACATGATTTCCTCCTTTCTCACCTTCTGATTTTCTAACTTTCTTTAATATATTTCGGTGTATCCTTCAAGTATTTATTCCGCTGATACAGCATCCAGTGATACAGATCCACATTCAACGCCCGCCAGGTCCGCTCCCCGGGCCGTTTCCACGCGGGCAGGCCTTCTTTTTCAATCAACTGCACGATCTGTTTGTGATCTTCCTTCACAAAAGAACAAATCTGCTCCGCCCCCTTCAAACACTCAATTTTCGCCGGGATAGATTTCATTTATCAATTTTTAATTTATGATTTATTTTGGCCAAGAATATAATTACAATAACCAATTCTAAATATATAAGGAAAAGTATAAAAAAAATATATACCTTCATTTTTTAATCCCTCATTTTTTAATCCCTTTACTCCGCACCCTCCGCCCTTGCCGACCTCCGCCCTCCGACCTCTGACCTCCGTCCTGTTTGGGCCAGTGCATCATGCCCAGAACATCATGGGCGCACAGGCACAGCACCGCGCAGTCCCACAAATGGTTATCCTTCCCGGACGGGCACTCCCACACGCCTTTATCGTTGATAAACTCGGATGTCATGTGCCGGGCGTAGGCTTCGGAGAACTCCGTGTTTTCGTGCCACGCGCCCGGGTCCGCCGGCGAGATCTCCAGCAGGGTGGACAATTCATCCTTGTAATAGTTTGTGTTCACGTTCACGGCTTTGAGCCCGCCCGGGATGGGCTTTTTACCGCCCGGGAAATATTCCAAATTGTTCCAGGTATGGGACTGGGCCATTTTTTGCCGACCGATGGATGGAAATATCTTGCCCCGGTGTTTCAAGCAGAACTGATACACCTCGGACGTGCGATGCCCCAGGGCGTCCTGGATCACCAGGCGGATCACATACGCGTTTCCATCCTCGTCCATGTATTTATCCGCCCACAACACCTGCTCCAGCGCGCCCCAGGTGGTCACGAACCCTTCCCGGACCCCCCAGGACTCTTTGACCAGCTCGGGACCGCCAAACCCGAACGCCCGGATCCGGTACCAGAACCCGTCGTCCTGGGTGTCCACCGACGCCACCAGCCCGGCCACGATCCCGCCGCCCGGGACCCGGCCCCTGGGCCGATCATCGCGCAGCGCCAGGATCGCGTCCTCTTTGCGCAACACCTCGTAGTGCCGCCACGGCACCGCCTCATCCGCGTTTTTGAAATCTTTGAGTGCGGTTTTGTCTTTCCGGCCTTTTAAAAACCTGGCCATAATTTCCGACAGGCCCACAAAATGGGACAACCAGGACGGAATGTGAAATCCGATTTTTTTGGGCTTGTACGCGTTAAGATAGTCCATTAAACCCATGGAATTTTCCGCATGAAACATCGCGCCGTCTTTGATATATCCGGTCCGCCACTGGCCGTTTTGAACCGCCTCGTCCCGCAACTCGTCATCCCAGTTGGCATGACACGCGCTGTAGTCATACCAGGCTAAATTCTGGGTCTCTATTACGTTCGGATCCCGCTCGTCGCCCGGTATCTTAAAACGCTTTTCATTAAACGTCATGTATTCGAACGCGCCGCACTCCGGGCATTGTGCCAGGAAAACAAAAACCACCTGGGCTTCCACACACATGGCGTCCCACACCGGGCCGGTCTCGATGGTGGGAGAGGAAAACTTCCAGATCTTGCGAAACCCCCGATAGGTCCGGGTGCGCTTTTCCCCCAGCGCCATGGGCGAGGCCTCTTTTTTACCGGCGGTGTCCGGATATTTGTCGATCTCGTCGAATATCACATAAGGAAGAGGCTTGTTGGCCAGGCGGGCCGCGGACCTTGCCCACCCCATGTATATCTGCATGTGTTTTAAATTATGCCGATAAAACGAGATATCGTCATCCGTGCCCGTTAAGTATGATTTCAATCTCGGGCTGGTCAGAATCATGTCCGCGATTCTGTCTTTGGAGTTTTCCCGGGCGGTCTGCTCATCCGGATAAATAAACAGGGCGGATCCCGGGCGCCGATCAATGGCGTAGCCGATACAGTTGTTTATGGCCTCTGATTTTCCGGTTTGCGGCGCAGCGCATACGATAATGGTCTCTATGGACGGAAAGAACGCGGCGTCCATGATATCCGTTAAATAAGGCGTGGTCGCGTTGCGCCAGGGTCCCGGCCTGGAACTCATGGTGACCACCCGGTGGTTTTCAGCCCACAGGCTGCACCGCATGGGCTTTTTCTTCCGGAAGATCTTGCGTTCCCCGGTTTTGAGTTTCAGGTGGTATTTTTCAACCTCCCCAAACCCCGGCGGAAGCCATTTCCGGTCAATGACTATGGGTTGCTCAAATATTTGCATTTAATTCAATAATTCCAAAACCCTTTTGAGTAAAACATCTTCATTCTCCATAAACTCAGCAGGGTGCCAATAATCTGCGTCATCGTAAATTCCTTCTTTCACGTCCATCCCCGTTCCGGGATAAATAAAAACTTTATCGTCAATTTTTTCTACACAAAGGTACTTTCTCATGTTTTTTCCCTTTCCTTTGACAGCTCTAATTATTAACCTATAACACGCTCCAAAACATAAGCGCCGGAGATGCCTTTCAACCATACCACGGGCGTGTGGCCGCTAAGAATTTCGGCGGGATACTTCACGGTTGTTTCTATTTTTGCGCCAAAATCTTTTACAACAGTCACGGACGACCCCACCGGATGTCTCAAATTAAACGCGTCAACCTTGCTTTGTATAACTTCTTTAGATTCTCGAACCATAAAGCCTCCTTTTTTTTTCATTCATCATTTTTACCCCGTGAAACCTTTCTTTTTCTGTTTCACTGGGGCGATGTTGAACGTTCGATGTTGGACGTTCATCTTTTTTTTTCCGACCTCCGATTACCGACCTCCGACCTCTATCTCTATCTCATCCATCCTGGCAAACTCATCGAACAAATCCTCTGTTTTTGAAATCAACAGGTTTATCACGGCCTGGGTGTGTTCTAAGTTCCCCCCGGCCAGCCGGATCAGGTCCCTTGCGATGCTTCGGAACGCATGGTTCATCCCGGCCATCAGCGCGCCGGCTTTAATGGCCTGCTCGGTTTCCACCTGGTTGCGGTCGAGCAGGTTCTTTTTCATTACGTCCAGTTTGAGGGTGGTTTCTTCCAGCTTGGCGGACAGCATTTTCAATTCCTGCTCTTGTTTTGAGCGGATCATCCGGGTGGATTCAATGTCGTATTCGACCTGGTGGGGCTTGACCAGGCCGATTTTGCTTATATATGATTTTACCTGACTTTCCAGCACGGATCCGTCCGACTCTATTTTCAACAGGCCGTTTTTTACATCCTGATACAATTTGCCCTGGCTGATTTTATACCCCAGGCGTTTTAAATATTTAAGCACTTCGGACCGGTTTTCAAACGACGGCTCCGCCTCCCCGGCCAAACAGACGGCCAACATCTTAGACGCCTTGTCAAATGCCTTCAGATTCGCCTCGGAAGGCTCCTTCTCCACCGCCTTCCGGGCCGTATCCTTGGCCGTCTCTAGTAATTTTATATCACTATCCGGCACTTTTTCCCCTATCCTCTTTTTCCGATCTCTGACCTCAGACCTCTGACCTCTATTCCCTTCCTCATCCACGCCCGCATCTTCCCGGTCTCCATGGCCACCGCAACACTCACCGACGGCAGCATCTCATCCGGATCCACGATCACAAAAACCCGAAACCTGCCGAGTTTAAAATAATACTCTTTTTTCCGCACAGGGCGTCTCGTGGGCGTAAACTCATGATGATATGTGGCCCCTCTGCGGGTGCTCTGCATATCCCCAAGCACATAACGAAAAATTTTCTCCATTTCATACCCCCGTTTCTTTTATTTTCTCAAACATTTTGACTTCCATCTTCACCATGGCCAATATGCTCGGTTTTAATGACGCCGACGCGTCTTTATAGCCGTGCTTATTCAATCTCAACAACTCCGCCCGGGATACCAGCATTAAATTGTCGGGATCATCACAGTTGAGCTTATCGCCGTCCCTAAAACACACGGCAAACCCGTCCGGTACCGGACCGTACGCCTGCTCCCATGTGTGGACATGCTTAAACTTCCACCGGGTCGGCCGGTTAAAATTATGATCCCACTCCGCGACTTTTATCAAAACGTATCCGTCCTTTAAGCAGATCCGCTCCGAACCGAGCGGCTTTCGGTTCGGCGGTACACTTCCTTTTTTAAAACTCGTCTTGTTCGCGCCCGTAAGACCCTGGCCTTTAGTTCCGTGATTCCAGGGTTTGTGGCCTTTTGGGAAATGGCCGGTTCTTCCGGATGTAAAACCCCGGTTATGGACAGCCGTTTTAATTTGATCCCAGGTCATATGGGTATTGAATTTATCATTAAAAATTATTCTAAGCTCGGTAACAGAACGGCCCTTATATTCTTTTCTAAGGAATTCAACCTGCCCTGGCGTAAACAGCCGAAGCCGGTTGACTAATCGATCCTTGTGCGCCCGCCCGCACCTGATCTTATGATTTTTAAGCGCAGCGTTAATGCTTCCTTCGCCTTGTTTTGATTTGAAATGCTTATTAAACGCCTTTGTCAGGTCCCCGACAGTCATAGACGGATATCCTGCTCTCAAAAAATCGAGGTGATCGGTTGTGTATTTAAATCTCTTCACGTTTTTCTATACCAAGCATGGCCGGGAATTTATCAATGAGACCCTCGTTAAAAGCCTTCGCGGCTTCGACGGAAACCCTGGCGTTTTGTATTATCTGGCTGGCAATACCGCTCATGGATTTTGCGCGCGCGATTTCTTTTTCAAAAGCCTCTCCCTTCAGGTCGTTGTCGTTTAAACGTTCCATTTGTTCAAATAAATGGTTGTTCAAATCGATCATTTTATTCTTTGTATTGTTTTTCATTTTACCCTCCAAAAATATTATCCCCGGTAATTTTTCCCTCCGGATGCGCGGAAATAAAACTGAAAACCTCGGGCGTTAAAAACACCAGCGCCGAAATCCGCTTGTAAATTTCCCAGTTCTGCTGCTGTCACGTCACCGGCGCCGCAATATACGTTCGCTTCGGCGAGTTATGAACCACCACCGGATGCCGCCGCAACAACCCCGCCAACTCTTCCACCGCCGGTCCCTCTGTCCTCTGTCCTCTGTCCTCTGTCTTCTGATTTCCGACCTCCGACCTCTGACCTCTGTTCCCTTCAACACCCCCAGGTATTTCGCGTCCCTTCTTCTGATCATTCAAAAGCAAACCTCCAACCCCCCACGCCGAGGGAAGCCCGGCGCTGATCCACGCCTTAATGTCGATTCCAGCCTGAAACGCCTCCCCCGGATCCGTGCCCTCGGGCACCGGCCAGGTTTTGGCCTGGTGAAATTCATCTTTCCACCACTTCATAGCCTTGGCGCCGGCGTCATCAAAATCCTGGGCCAGTAAAATAACCGCCGCATTCCGCAGTTTTTCCATTAATTGTTCGCCGGGCTTGGCGGATGCGGATCCTAACGCCAAGACCGAACACACCCCCCCGCCCCTCGAGTGGCACATCTCCCCGTCCAGCTCCGCCTCGAGTACTAAAACCGCGCGGTGATCAGCGGAAATATACATCATATCCATACAGGATCCGGGTAACACGTAATATCTGGGCGGATTCTCCTCGGGTCTGCGGATCCGGATCCTTCTGACCTCTGACCTCTGACCTCCGATCTCTGGAATTACAAGCCCCCTGGGGATCCATAATTTCTTTTTCACCATCGTCCCGGTTTTATTTTCCTTCATCACCGTGGCCAGCCCCCATGTCTCCCTGGGGCGCCACAGATCCCGGCCGTCTCTGCCGGGATTCCATCCCAGACGAAAATTTTTAACCGTATCGAGACAAATTCCCCGATCGAGTAGCCAGGCGAGCTGCTCGTCATTCTCCAACAACTGATCATGTGCCCAGGTGACCAGCTTCTCCGCCTGCAGGCGCCAAACATCCGGAGGAAGCTCCGATTGTTTTTCTTTTTTTTCCTGACCTCTGATCTCTGACCTCTGACCTCTAATCTTTTCACCCGGCGCCCTGGGCGTCCGGTATTGATAAGTATTGTCACACATTCCCGAATCCGGCAGCCCGATACCCGCCCGGACCGCCAGGCGTTTCACGGCATCCGTAAACGATACCCCGGATTTTCGCGTAACAAATTCAACAACATCCCCGCCCGCACCACACCCAAAACAATAAAATATCTGTTTTTCAGCAGACACCGAGAAAGACGGCGTTTTTTCATTATGAAACGGGCACGATCCAAAAAAATCAACGCCGGTTTTTTTCAACTCAACACACTCGGATATCACGTCGACAATATTCACCGCCGATTTGATTTCGGCTATTTTCTCATCAGATATGTGCATTTTAATTAACGTTTTCTACTTCTTTAATATTTTTCACCAAACCAATTCCAATATAGGAATAAGTTCCGCTTTTACTTCTTTCAAAATGATCGGCCACCATAGTCCCAAACCTTTTTTGAGATGGTAATTCTCTCACTTTATATTTTTTGGGAAACCAAGAACAAAACTCGTTATATAAATCTGATGCGCTCGTTTTGGCATCAACATGTAAAAAACATTTTTCTTCAACAAAATCAGCCAAAACAGACCTGGTGAATCTTTTATATTTTATCCGTTTCGGAGGAGGAAGCCGGTAATCCTTATCTGGATTTATGGAATTTTCTACAAAATCTTTGACTTCCAAAAGATCAAGCACATCTATACCGGTGCTTTTTTCAACAACTTTATTTGTCATCATTCGCCCAATATCACCATTAAACCCGAAAGCCCTGACCATCTTCATGGTTTGCTTTACACGAAAAGCAATCTCGGCCAATTGTGGTCTTGATATAACAGTTTCATTTATAGCTTTTTCTTCTGGAATTTCATAATAACCGTTCTTGCGGATCGACGGCAGGACATCATTGGTAATCCATTTTTTAAACTTTTTGGCTTCAGGTTTGTTTGATCGAATAATAAAAGTGTAAAGACCGGGTTCGTTCATGAGATACATTTCTTGCGATCTACCAGAGATGTCGTTAATTTTTTTAACTACACAATCATCAGGGTCCAATTTCGAAACAGCCCTATTAATATTTTCCAAACCCAAAACTTCACAAACATCCTTTACAACCCACCACGGCAACCCATTGTCATCTTTAATAATTCTTACGTTTTGCGACTCATAAGAAAAAGGCATTATACTCTCCATAATTAACTCCTTTCGTTTAAAATTTATTAATTTCAATGGTCCAAAATCTATTTTTTTATTATTATTAAATACTTACACACATTCTTTTTATATATTTGGATGATAGAGGGGTTAATGTACATAAAACCGAAAAGTTTTTTCTATATAACGTTTTTTCGACTTCTATACATTAACCCCCTGATCGTCCACCACCGCAGCCGCAACCATGTATAACGTACCCAAAAAATTACAAAATTATATTTTGGACCATCGAGCCCCATTCTACTCACTTTCCCATCCGGCCAATAGTCCAACCCCAAAATACCGATACGTTCCGGATTTTGACCGTTTGAATTTTTTCACCATCATACCACCAAATTTTTTCTGGGAGAGTACCTTCTTGGACACGTTGATTTCCCACCACTCCCCGAACCGGGCATATAATTCCTTGGCTGTGGTTTCCATGTTGGGACCCTCAATACAACACTCATTTAAAAAATGTCCGAGGAGATCCTGATCCGCCCGGTATTCCCGGGTGGCGTCGATCACCACGGCCGGCGGCGCCAACCCGACCCGCTGCCATTCCAGACACCCGCGCACCAGCCAGGCCAGGATCCCCGACGCCTCATTAAGAAGTTTTTCATCCAGGTGTTTATCGGCCGGCCGCTCGTTAAATTTTTCCGGCTTTCTTAAAATAAATGAGAGTTCAAACGGTATTAAATGGACCCTTTCCCAAAATGCAAAATCGTCATCAGCAACATCAGGTTTGGAATTTGTCATTAAAACTAAAGTGTGTGTTGGTTTGAATTTAGACTCGTATTTATCGTGTGGATGCCTGCCTTTTAGTGTGTCCCCACCCGTGAGCCACTTGACCCGGGACGTGGAAAACCGCCGTCCCTGGTCGGTCTCGGACGCGAACGCGATTCGCAGGCCTCTTAATGACATAATATCCGGAGATGGCCCGGAAGAGTTTTTAACTCTACCTTGGTCTAATAACATATCTGATTGAACGGGCGCCGAATAGTCCCCTAAAATTGTGGATATGGTTTCAATAATAGTGCCCTTCCCGTTCCATCCCTGGCCATACAAAACAGGTAAGAAGTGCTCAACGGTTAATCCTAAAATCCCATAACCAAATAATCTTTGGATATAATCGACCAAAAGTGGGTGTTCTTTAATCACCGGCTCTTGGTTTTTATCATTCGCACTTTTAATTATCACCAAAACCTGTTTTAAAAACATTTCCCAGTTTGGCGCGGGCGTATCAATACCTGTAAACTCGAACGGGCTGGCCTTTGAAATCAGATCCTCCGGACGGCCATCGCGCAGCTCCCCGGTTCTCAGATCGATCACCCCGTTCGCACATCCCAGTAACCAAGGGTTTACATCCAGCTCATCCCCCTTAATAGCGATCTGGTTTGAAATATTGGTATGCGCGAATTTCAACGTATTGGTCCGCCCCCGCTCCGACCGCAGCCGGCCCACGCGTTTATAAATAGACGCCTGGCCATCTTGTAATTTTCCCACCAATTCTTTATCTTTATTTTCAATGGCCTTGCCGATTTTACCCTGCATCCGCGCCGCCTCGTCCAAATATTCCCGGGCAACATTCTCCACCGCCGCCCGGGATCTGTCCATAATATCCCGCTCCCAATAATGCCCCGCCCAGGACAGCCACTCATCTGATGATTTGCTGAAAAGAAACTGATCTTTACCCAGCGCCGCAAAGAGCATCCCGTCCCCCAGCTCGTTGGCATACAAACATTCCTGCACAAACCTGGACGTGATCTCCGGAGGCCCCGGTTTTTTCTCCGCCGCCAGCTTCTTATCCAACTCCCGCTTCCGAGCCTCCACCTTCTCGATCATAGACCGGGCGCCGGCGTCATCCCCGCCACTACCACCGGCGCCATGGCCTTCCCGGCCCTCACCGTTCTCCGGATTAATATCTCGCCCGCCGCTGCCCGGCGTATGTCCCCGATCATCACCGCTCAAATTATTAGTCTCTTTTCATTTTTACATTTCATTTTAAAAATTTAACACACCCAAACCCCGCGCTGGAAGAAAC